>ENA-OQCW01000417-OQCW01000417.1-human-gut-metagenome-genome-assembly--contig:-NODE-417-length-26158-cov-4.031501_pt1 | contig 26158 bp, 32 predicted proteins | sample MGYA00242767_ERZ504593 | MGnify/ENA primary metagenome ERZ504593 (study PRJEB26092, sample SAMD00036307) | human gut metagenome | host: Homo sapiens | study: EMG produced TPA metagenomics assembly of... | reverse complement strand
ATCAGCGGAGGAAATTTTTGTATCAAGCGGAGCAAGTGATGAATTGGGAGATGTTTTGGATTTATTTGATCGCTCTAATCGGGTATTGGTAATTGAGCCAGCTTATCCGGCGTATGTAGACGCAAATGTGATGGCAGGAAGAAAGATTATGTATTTGGTTTCAGGAGAGGAAAATGAATTTTTGCCTGAACCAAATGAGAAAACAGAAGCAGATATTATTTATATTTGTTCACCAAATAATCCTACTGGAGCTGTTTTTTCACGTAGTCAACTTCAGGCATGGGTCAATTATGCAAATAAGAGAGGTTCCATTATTCTTTTCGATGCGGCATATGAGGCCTTTATTGAGGATGAAATACTTCCACATAGTATTTTTGAACTGGATGGAGCAGAAACATGTGCCATAGAAATTTGCTCTTTTTCAAAAACTGCCGGATTCACGGGAACCAGACTTGGTTATACCATTATACCAAAAGCATTGAAGCGTAATGGGATGAATATGAATGAGATGTGGGTGCGAAATCGTACAACAAAAACAAATGGTGTATCTTATATTATTCAGAAAGGTGGAGCAGCAGTTTTTTCAGAAGAAGGTCAGAAACAAATTCATGAAAATATACAGATTTATAAGAAAAATGCAAAAGTATTGATGCAGGCCTTGGATCAGCTTGGAATTTGGTACTGTGGAGGGAAAAATGCCCCTTATATTTGGATGAAATGTCCGAGAGGAATGAAAAGCTGGGAGTTTTTTGACTATCTGTTACAGGAAATTCAAGTAGTAGGAACACCAGGAGAGGGGTTTGGAGCTTGTGGAGAAGGATATTTTAGATTCTCAACGTTCAGTTCTCCGGAAGATACAAAAGAAGCAGCAAAAAGAATTGTTAAATTACTTTCATAATGTTTGATATGAGATTTTTATGGTAACAGTTAAGATTTCAAGATAAAAATGTAAAGAATGTAAATGAAAGAATGTAAAGTTAACAGACGCAGGAGAGGCGTCTGTTATTTTTATATAAATTTTACTTTGATTTAACAATCTGACGGTAGTCGATTTTACATGATTTTCGTATAATGATATCACAGCAATAAAAAATAATGTTGTAAAAAATTAGAAAAAGATAAATAATTTATATCACAGGGAGGTTTGGCTGATGCGTACAAAATTCGACCAGCAGCTTGAGGAGCTGAATGTAGAGCTGATTAAAATGGGAGCTTTATGTGAAAGAGCAATCAGAAGAGCAGTGGATCAGCTTGAGGATACTCAGGATGCAGAAAAGGAACTTGTAGATGGAATTGAGGAGGAAATCAATCAGAAAGAAAGAGAGATTGAAACTCTTTGTATGAAACTTCTCCTTCAACAGCAGCCCGTAGCCGGTGACCTGAGACAAATATCTTCTGCATTAAAAATGATTTCTGATATGGAGAGAATTGGAGATCAGGCTCAGGATATTGCGGATATGTCCCGTTTTGTTCAGGTAAAGGAGCTGGCTCATAAAATTCATATTGGAGAAATGGCTGAAGCAGCGATTAAAATGGTGACAGGAAGCATTGACTCTTTTGTAAAGAAGGATTTGGAAGCTGCGGCAAAGGTTGTAGAATATGATGATGTAGTAGACAATCTGTTCTTAAAAGTAAAACAGGAGCTTCCAAATATGATGAAAAAGGATGCTCAGCAGGCAGAATATTACATTGATTTAATTATGATTGCCAAGTATTTAGAAAGAATTGGGGATCACGCAGAAAACATTGCCCAGTGGGTAGAGTACTCAATAACAGGAAAGCATGAAGCAGACAGAGGATAATAGGATGATTTATTTAGTAGAAGATGATGAAAGTATCAGAGAGTTATTGGTGTATACCTTAAATGGTCAAGGGCTTGTGGCAGAGGGATTTGCGTATCCCTCTGATTTTTGGCATGCGATGGAAAAGAAAATTCCGGATTTAGTGCTTTTGGACATTATGCTGCCGGAGGAAGATGGACTGGAAATTTTACAGAAACTTCGTAAAAAGAAAGAAACGAAAAATATTCCCATTGCCATGCTGACGGCAAAGGGCAGTGAATATGATGTTGTAAAAGGTCTTGATGGCGGAGCAGATGATTATATTCCCAAACCATTCCGTATGATGGAGTTGGTTTCCAGAGTGAAAGCACTGCTTCGCAGGGGTGGTCAGGAACAGCTTCAGGATGATGAAGAATACGTTTTGGGAGAATTGTATGTTTCAAAGAAACGTCATCTGGTAAAAGTAAATGGAGAGGAAGTTACTCTTACTATGAAGGAGTTTGAGCTATTATTGCTGTTCTTATCAAATCCGGGGATTGTGTTCTCCAGAGCACAGCTTTTGGATAAAATATGGGGCTATCAGTTTGATGGAGAAAGCAGAACAGTAGATGTTCATATCAGAACACTTCGCCAGAAACTGAAAGATGCCGGACATTATATCGAAACTGTTCGAGGTATAGGATATAAAGTAGGAGGGGAAGAATGACAAAAAAATTTTATCAAGTCTATGCTTTTCGTTTCCATGATTGTCCTTTTTGCAGGTTCCGGGCTGATTATGGGGATTTTGTATCATTATTTTGGAAAGCAGCTGGCAAAAGAATTAAAGACAGAAGCAGCCTATTTGGCTATTGCAGTAGAAAAATGAGGGAATGGAAGCTTTTGATAGACTGCCTCCCCAGACAGAACGTGTCACATATATTGATGAAGATGGAACAGTTCTTTTCGACAGCGTAGCAGATGAAGATAATATGGATAATCATGAAAACCGTTCAGAAATCCAGAAAGCATTGAAAACAGGTTCAGGTACAGCAGTTAGAAGGTCTGATACGTTGTCAGAAAAAACCTTATATTATGCAATGAAAATGGCGGATGGAAAAATCCTGAGAGTATCCAGCGTTCAGTACAATATTCCAGGGATTTTAGGAGGAATGGTACAGCCTATTTTAATCATTTTGATTTTTATGGTAGGTTTGTCAGCACTTCTGGCTTTTCGCCTTTCAAAGAAAATTACAGAGCCGGTTAATGCCCTTGATTTGGAGCATCCAGAGGATAATCAGGTATATGATGAGTTGACACCGCTTTTAAGTAAAATCAGCAGACAGCAGAAATCTCTTTATCGTGAGATTGAGGATGCCAGAAAGCAACAGGAAGAATTTTCTTTGATTACAGAAAATATGGAAGAAGGATTTCTGGTTATTGATAAGCATACAGAAGTACTATCTTATAATTCCAGTGCATTAAAGCTTTTAGGTGATCCGAAATGGCCGGGAAGACAGAGTATTTTAACGTTAAATAGAAGTGAAGAATTTCAAAGTATTGTGGAACAGGTATTGGAAGGTCGTCATGCAGTGAAAATGATGGAATTTCAGGAAAGAAGCTGCCAGATTGCAGCTAATCCTGTATGGCAGGATAAAGAAGTAACAGGAGCAGTTATTATTATTCTTGATGTGACAGAGCGTATGCGTGGAGAGCAATTACGCAGAGAATTTACAGCAAATGTTTCTCATGAATTGAAAACACCTCTTACTTCAATTTCAGGCTTTGCTGAAATTATTAAGGACGGATTTGTAAAACCGGAGGATACCAAAGTATTTGCCAGCCGTATTTTTAAGGAAGCACAGAGGCTGATTACTCTGGTAAATGACGTAATTAAAATTTCCCAGTTGGATGAAGGTGAACTTGTTTATCAGAAAGAACAGGTGGATTTGTACCAGCTTTCTAAAGAGGTTCTTCACCGTATAGAACACAGTGCAAAAGAAAAGGATATTAAACTTTATCTGGATGGCCCTCATGTTCAGGTATCTACAGTAAGGATGATTTTAGATGAAGTTCTTTTCAATCTCTGTGAAAATGGGTTAAAGTATAATAAACAGGGTGGAAGTTTGACGGTCACATTGAAAGAAGAAGATAATAAAGTGAAAATTTCAGTGGAAGATACTGGAATTGGAATACCTGAGGGAGAACAGTCACGGGTGTTTGAAAGATTTTACCGCGTGGATAAGAGCCATTCGAAGGCAATCGGCGGTACAGGACTGGGGCTTTCCATTGTAAAACACGGCTGCATGTATTTAGGCGCTAAGGTTGATGTGGAAAGTACACCGGGAGTGGGAAGTAAATTTACGATTACCATGTAAAAAGCTGTTGTATGGGAGCATCTGGAGAATATTTATACTTTTGTTGATTAAAGTGTATAGATATACCAGATGCTTGATACGACAGCTTTTATTAGGAAAAGTTACAGGGCAAGCTGCGATTTGAAAAGTAAATACCTCAAGATGATTAAATATTGAAATAGAGTTATGGTTATGATAGATTTTTAAATAGGAAAGTGCCCATGACAGGGTGGTAGCCTCCCGAGCCAATAGACCGGATTACCGGAATACATAGGAAGGGAGGTGGCGCATATGACAGCATACGAAATCATTATGATTTTTCTTGGAATATTAGCTTTGCTGATTTTCTTTGGCGGTTTGATTATTGCGTTGCTTACCTTTCTCGATAAGAGAGACAAGCGAAAATAAAAATGCCTACCCCGTCGGCCAACGGGATAGGCGGTGTCCGTAAGGACAAATAAACCTAGTTTCGAGAGGCATCCACTTTGGAGTGGATACTTTCTTTATATGTTAATTATACCGCAAATATTTATAGCTTTCAAGAACTTTTGGTTCTTTATTGAGAGGAGGTTTTTTCATGAGGAGAAGGATATCTTTCTTTTTCTTAACGGGAGCAGCCGCATTGCTTTTATGTAGCTGTAACGGGGCAAAGAACGAGCATTTTGAACTGGAAAATACACCTTGGGGAATGACTATGGAAGAAACCATGGAAGCATATCAAGTAGAGCGAGATGATTTAGACGACATACAGGAGGGTACTTACGGCTCTGCATTTATGCTTCGAGACGGACGGGAAATATTTGGAGCAAAGACGGACCACATCAGTTTTAACTTTATGGATATGACAGTCAGTGGTAAAACACAAAAATTGCATCGAATTGATGTGATGTATCCAGATGATACAGATATGAAAGAAGTTCGGAAAAATATGGAACAGTCTTTTGGGAAAACAACAGATAAAGTGACTGATTTTGATATGATTGGTACGTTATTAGACAGTGATATGCAAAGATACGATTATGAAGCAGATGAGCATTTAGCCTTGTGGGCAGATAAAAAGGTCAGTGATGTCATTCCAAAGGGGCAGGAAGAAGAATATGAGAAATTATGGGAAATTCCTATGACACGTCTTTCAGAGGATACGTGGGAAGAATTTTCCGAAAACGCTTCTTTGGTGTATGTGTATGGTTCTGATAATGCCGATAATGCACCGATAGGTGACAAAAGAATTCGTATAGATGCCACAAATTGGGTGATTTATAATACCATTAAAGAAGAACTGGAATAGGAAATAAAAATAAAGAGACCATTTTCACGGAAACAAATTCGTCAAAATGGTCTCTATTTTAATTCCCCTGCATTCTTTTAATAACCTTTAAACGGGTAAATTCCTCTCGTTCTTTTTCTTCCAATGCGTTTGAAATGCTCTTTGTAAGCGCCTCGTATTTGGGAATTGTAATATTTTTCAGTGCATTGGCACGTTTCTGCGTCTTTTTAATATTGACAGCCAACCGATAAGCAGAATTCTCTACCATGGACAGGCGAATGGTTAAATCCTTTACCTTTTCAAAAGCAGCATGAGCTTCGTCAAGAGAAGCCTTTGTTCCATAGTAGGAATATGTGGGCTCATTAGAAATAGGCTCAGAACGCACCAGAGGAATTTCCGTACCCATAACACTTCGCGTTTTTATAGAAATGGAGTTTTCTACAGGTACAGTTCTGGAAATTTCCTGTACATGACTGATGCCGATTTCCATATTTGCCTTTTGCAGAGCAGAATAAGCAGTACGGAAGGTAACATCAATCTGGGACTGAATATCCTTTGCCTGCTCAATCAAATCCATCAGCTCTCGAATGAGGATGTTTCGTTTCTTATCCATTAAATCAAAACCTTGTTTTGAAAGAGCGAGCGAGTTTTTTGCAAGTATCAGGTTCCCTTTGGTGGGAAATGTATTCGGATCCACAAAATCCCCCCTTTTACTTTTCTACGTTTTCAGGATAATATTTATCCAGAATTTTGGTGTCGATACGATCCAGTTCTTCTCTTGGTATCATAGAAAGAAGTTTCCAACCCTTATCCAGAGTTTCCTGAATAGTTCTGTTTTCATCCGCTCTTTGTCCAACAAAGTTTTCTTCAAAGGCAGTACCGAACTCCAAATATTTTTTATCCAGAGGTGACAGTTCATCTTCACCGATAACAGATGCCAGAGCTCTTGCATCCCCTACCTTTGCATAGCAGGAGAAAAGCTGGTTTGCAACGTCCTGATGATCTTCCCTTGTAAAGCCTTCACCAATGCCGTCTTTCATAAGACGTGACAGAGAAGGAAGTACGTTAATAGGCGGATAAATTGCCTGTCCGTGAAGCTGACGATCCAGTACAATCTGCCCTTCTGTAATATAACCTGTTAAGTCAGGAATTGGATGGGTAATATCATCATTTGGCATAGTAAGAATTGGTATCTGTGTTACAGAACCTGTACCGCCTCTTACAATACCGGCTCTTTCATAAAGGGTTGCCAGCTCACTGTACAAATATCCCGGATATCCCTTTCTGGAAGGAATTTCTCCTTTGGAAGAAGAAACTTCACGCATTGCTTCACAGAAAGAAGTAATGTCTGTAAGGATAACAAGAATGTGCATACCCTTTTCAAAAGCCAGATATTCCGCAGCAGTAAGAGCAACTTTTGGCGTAATCAGACGTTCTACTACAGGATCATTTGCCAAATTCAGATACATAACAACGTGGTCAGATACACCGCTTTCCTCGAAAGTACGACGGAAAAATTCCGCTACATCGTATTTAACACCCATTGCAGCAAAAACAATGGCAAATTTTTCATCACTGTTGCTTCCCAAAGAAGCCTGTTGTACAATCTGCGCTGCAAGCTGGTCGTGAGGAAGTCCGTTTCCTGAGAAAATTGGAAGCTTCTGACCACGGATTAAAGTTGTCAATCCGTCAATGGCAGAAATACCTGTCTGAATAAAGTTTCGAGGATATTCTCTTGTAACAGGGTTTAACGGAAGTCCGTTAATGTTCAGTTTCATTTCAGGAATAACAGAACCTAATCCATCAATAGGTTTTCCGATACCGTTAAAGGTACGTCCCAGAATATCAGGAGAAAGTTCTACTTCCATAGGATGTCCGCTGAGGCGGGTGTGGGTGTTGGAAAGTGACATATTTTCTGTTCCCTCAAACACCTGAATAACGGCTTTTTCTTCATATATTTCTACAATACGTCCCAGCTTTTTGCTGCCGTCATCTACTCGAAATTCTACAATTTCGTCAAAGGAGGCATTTTTTACTCCTTCTAAAACTACCAGAGGGCCATTGATTTCACTTAAGCCCAAATATTCGATTGCCATAAATCAGTCCCTCCTTATCCATTCTTTTCCATTACTGTGTTATAGAAATCTTTAACAGCTTTTTTATAATCATCCATCATTTCCAGATGGTCGTTGGGTACATCATATTTAATTGAAATGATTTTTTCAAAGATGTTTTCCTGTTTTAGTACAGACATAGGCATGCCCATTGCAATGAGAGCACGGCATTTTTTATATAAATACAGAATAACTTCCATCATTTTAAATTGCTTTTCCAGAGAAACACAGGTGTCGTCAGGATGGAAGGCATTTTGCTGTAAAAATCCCAGACGAATGACTCTTGCAATTTCCAAAGTCAATTTCTGATCGTCAGGAAGTACGTCACTTCCAATCAGCTTTACGATTTCCATTAAGCTGCTTTCAGAGTTTAAAATTGCCATAATGCGATTTCTGTACTCTACAAATTTCGGGGAAACATTTTCGCTGTACCAGTAAGATAAATCGCCTAAATATTCACTGTAGCTGGTGAGCCAGTGAATAGCAGGAAAGTGTCTTGCATAAGCCAGAGATTTATCCAGTCCCCAGAAGCAACGGACAAAACGTTTTGTATTTTGTGTTACTGGTTCGGAGAAGTCACCGCCCTGAGGAGAAACCGCACCGATAATGGATACAGAGCCTTCTGTACCATTCAGATTTTGCATCATGCCGGCTCTTTCATAGAAAGCAGAAAGGCGGGATGCAAGGTAAGCAGGAAAGCCTTCTTCTGCAGGCATTTCTTCCAAACGACCGGATAATTCACGTAAAGCTTCTGCCCATCTGGATGTGGAGTCAGCCATAATTGCAACATCATATCCCATGTCACGATAGTATTCCGCAAGAGTAATACCCGTATAGATAGATGCCTCACGGGCAGCAACAGGCATATTTGAAGTATTTGCAATTAAGGAAGTACGTGCCATTAAGGCGTTTCCTGTTTTCGGGTCATGAAGTTTGGAGAAATCCTCCAATACTTGTGTCATTTCATTTCCACGCTCACCGCAGCCGATGTAAATAATAATATCGGCATCAGACCATTTGGCAATCTGGTGCTGCGTCATGGTTTTACCTGTACCAAATCCGCCGGGAACAGCAGCAGTACCGCCTTTTGCAATAGGAAACAGAGTATCCAAAATACGCTGTCCTGTTACAAGGGGTTTGGATGCGGGATAACGTTTACTTGTAGGTCTTGGAATACGAATTGGCCATTTTTGCGCAAGCTTTAATTCATATTCAGAGCCGTCTTCTAAAGTCAGGACGGCAATAGTTTGAGTAATATTGTATTTTCCGTCAGGAACAACGGATTTTACTACTCCGTGAATGTTTGGCGGAACCATAGATTTATGCACAATAGACTCTGTTTCAGGAACCTCTGCAATAATAGTTCCACCATAGACTTCCATACCTTCAGAAACAGTAATATGCACATCCCAAAGTTTTTCTGTATCCAGAGAGTCTACCTGCATACCTCTAGAAATATATTTTCCGGATTGTTCGGCAATAACGGAAAGAGGTCTTTGAATACCATCAAAAATATTATTTAAAATACCAGGTCCCAGTGTGACGGAAATGGCATCACCACTGGCAGTTACAGTTTCTCCCGGACGAAGTCCGCTGGTTTCCTCAAATACCTGAACCGTTGTGGATTCCTTTTTCAGGGAGATAACTTCGCCCACCAGATTTTCCTCTCCTACATAAACCATTTCCGACATTTTAAATCCTGTGTTGCCTTTTAAATAGATAACAGGACCATTGATGCCGTAAATTTCAGCAGTTTTACTCATGGGTAAATCCTCCATCGAAATTGAAACGTTCCTTTTCATTTTCGAAAGCAGTCAGGAACGTATTGTCAATTAAAATATTTTTTTCAGGAATAACAGCTCTTATACCACCTAAAAAATTTGTTTCGGAGATGAGAGGAGTAATTCCGGTACGCTTTTTCAATTCTTCCGCTTTTGCAGAGTCCTTTGCAGTCAGATAGATTTGTACAGAGTCATTTTCAGCAATTTCTAAAGACTGTTTTATTTTATCCTCCAACCAGTCTATATATTCTGGCTTTTTGGAGAAGTCTTCCAGTAAATCTTCTACTTCAGCAAAAATACTTTCTTTTAGATGCTGCTGTTTTTTAGAAAGTTTTCTTTTGATGTGGAGATGTTCTGCAGAAAGTGCTTTGTTAATTTCTCTGGCAGCGTTATCTGTTGCTATTTTAAATTGATTTTCAGAAGCAGCTTGCTTTTCCTGTTTATGACGTTCCATTTCTGTTTCCAAGGCAGTTTTATATTCATTCAGTACTTTTGTGGCTTCTTCTCTGGCAGTATCCATGGAAACTTCATAGAAATGCTGCAATTTTTCTTCTGTTGTCATACACATCACCTTCTTGTCATAATTTTAGTCCGATGGCTTCGTTTACATAAGAAGTAATGAAGTCAGGAGCCCGTCCAGTCCCATGACGGTCGGGAATTTCAATAAGCAGAGGCAGCTTGTGGTTCAAGCGTACATCATCAATAATGTCAGGAAATTCTTTTCCGAATTTTTCTGTGAGAAGAATAATGCCATTTTCTTTGTTATTAATGGCTTCCTCCAAAGCATGATGAAGTTCCTCTCTTTCGTGGACAACCACACCTTCTACGCCTGCAAGGCGCATACCGGTGTAGGTGTCAATATTATCACTGATTAAAAACATTTTCATTGGAAATCATCCTTCCGTATCGAAATCAGCCTAATTTACCAAGAATCATGAAAGAAATAATCAGACCATATAAGGCAATACCTTCTGCCATGGCTACGAAAATCATGGATTTACCGAATAAAGAACCATCTTCGCTGATAGCCCCTAAAGCAGCACTTGCAGAACTTGCAACGGCAATACCTGAACCGATACCGGAAAGACCGGTAACTAAAGCAGCACCAATGTAGCCAAGACCTGTTGCAAGGTCAGAAGTTCCGGCAGCAGTTGCAGCATGAACGCTGGCTGTTCCGGCGAACATTACAATAGTGGCTACAAGAAGGCTTCCAAAGAAGAAAAAGCAGTTGCATGCAAGAGATTTTTTGTAGCGTTTTTTTGGTTTTTTCTCCCAGAAAGAATGCTCCGAAAGGAACGATAATGCTTAAAACTAAAGCTGCTGCAGTAAGAATTTGAATGATAGTTGTCATAATAATGTCCTCCTAAATATTAAACAATCTGAGCCATTAAGCGTGGTCAGCAGATTTCGTGTTGTTTACATGTTTTAAAAATGGTTTAAATTCTTTTCCTGTACCCTTATAGAAACGGCTGAACATTTCGTAATATTCCAGACGAAGTACCTGAATACCTACAATCAGGCCTTCCATGGCACATACAAAAATATTACCTCCAATAACAATCAGCCAGTTAATACTTCCGCCGCTTTCAGCACCTGCCAGCATCATAACAACGCCCATCATAGCAGCGTGGCTGACAGCAAAGGCGCCGATACGCACGAAGGAAAGAGTGTTGGAAAGAAAACTTAACATAATTTCAAACAGTTCAAAGAAACTCTGTACAAAAAACATAGGCTTGCTGCCCTCAATCACAGGAGTTTTCTTTTCCACAATGTGAGTAATTGGTTCTTTTAACATGATAATCACAAGAGGAACTGCAAACATTACAATTAAGATAATGGCAGCAGGCAGTGATTTTCCTGTGAGGAATAAAAGAGCAGATACGGTTAAAGTTCCATAAAAAACAAGTCCGCAGACAGAGTTTTGGTCAAACCAGATACCCTCTGTGTCATGAGTACGTACCGCATTGATAATGTGGAAAATCATGGTCACAAGGATGAGGAACATACCAAAAACAATAGCAACAACGAAAATGGTATTCATTTGTCCAAGTCCGGGAACCAGCATCATAGCTTCTACAGGTCTTAGCCATAGAGCATTAATGGTATGTTCAAAGCCAAAAATACTGCCGAACATGAAACCAAAGAAGGTAGAAAAGATACCTGCAGTTCCGATGATTGCTCCTAAAGTAACCTGTTTCCATTTATACAGTGCAAAACCTCCAATTGCCAGTAAAAGTCCCTGTCCCACATCTCCAAACATAACACCGAAGATAAAGGAATAAGTCAGCGCTACGAAAATTGTAGGATCTAATTCATGATAATCAGGAAGTCCATACAATTTTAATATACATTTCAAAAGGCTTGAAAATCTTTGGAATTTTTCAGTTTTGTAGGTGGCTTGCAACTGATTTTATTGTTATCATCTTCTATTACGCAAAATAAAATTAGAGTCACTTTTCAACTTCTTTCATAAAAGAAGAAGTGTCCTTTTCACTCATCCATCCGCATAAAATATAGAAGGTTTCTTGATGCTCCTGTACGCAGGCAGCTACTTTTCGTACATCGAAGTTAGTAGAAAGAGCATTTAAAGCAGCCTGTGCAGAAAGAATAGCACTAGCATCACCGTTTAAAAGATCTTGGATTGCCTGATGGCAGTCATTTAATTCTTCATCAATAGCATTTAATTGATTTTTCAGGTCATTATGAAGCTTTTGAGGAGTACCATAGTAGTAATCCTTTTTCAAATAAATGCGTTCAAAATGCATAGAAGAAAATACAGCGTCTACCTGTTCCATCTTTGTCCAGAGGACAAAATAAATTCCCCATACATAATCATCTTGATGACAGGGAAAAAAGATGGTGTCCAGATTGTCGTAAACATATTCTTTAAATTTTTCATAATATTCTACAGGAATACGTCCAAAACGTACCTGTACAAAGCGATAATGTATTAGCTTGTCTAAATCCTGAGGCAGGGTAAGAAAAGGTGTAACACATTTTAAATCTTCAACGACAGAAGAACGTTTTTCATTAAGTTCATCACATCGTTTTTTGATTTTTGAAATTTTTTCATTTAAAGTATCTACAAGGGGCTGAATTTCTTCCAGAGAAATATCGCATAAAGAAGTATGCTCTGTATCCGTAAGCTGTCCGGCAAATTCATTGATGCGGTTTAGCAAATCCTTGTAAGGGTTTATCTGAATATATGGCGACAAATGTTGTACTTGATTCAACTGTGCCATTGCATTTTCAAGATGAATTTCATACTTGGAAAGATATTCATTTACCACGCGGTCAATATCGGATTTTGGACCGGTAATGCTTAGGAATTTCATTTTCTCAATCATGTAATCACCTCCGGTTCTTAAGTTTTAGCAATATAATCCAAAATCTCAGCAGGAGATAATCCATAACGGACACATTCCACAGCTGTAGTCAGTCGGTCTACCTCGTGTTCTTTGTGATAGAGGTAAGAATACAGCATAATTACTGAGTGAGGATATTTTCTGGACTCTGTTTCCAGAATGGTTTTTAAATTTAGATTGTAAAATGATTCCAGTTTTTCCGGAACAAGGTCAGGAAAACGTTTTTTATAATAGGTAGTATCCAGAATATGTTTAAATTCTTCTTCATCTGCGGATTCCACCAATGCGGAAATATCTTTTCGACTAAGGCGATAATGCACAGGAATTAACAGTGCATAGATATCAGCAGGTGTCATGTGATAATATTTTTTTGAACGATAAATCCACTGAAGATTTAACATGTCAAATTTATTTCCGTATGCTTTTGTAATTTCCTGTAAATCTCGTTTTTTGAAAATCTTTTCTTTTACAGACCAGATATTGGCAAAGTAATACTGGTCCAGTGCCATACCATAATCAAAAATTCTGGGAGTGTAATCATTTCCCAGCTTTTTCAGTGGCTTATAATATTCCGATCCTTCCAGACCAGAAATAAATTCTTCTACAGTAGAAGAATTTGCCAATTTTTCAATATTCAGTTTTGAATGACGATCAAAAAAATCTTTGAAAAGTGAAAGATCCAGTTCAGCATGTCCCTGGTCAAAGACTTTTCTAAGACATTCTTTCATGATTTCCAGCTCATAACGCTTAAAATATAATGCCATAAATGTTCGCTGTTCCGGATTGGCGAAACGATATAATTTGGCAAAATTTTGATAAATGGTATGAATAAGAAGCTTTTCAACATCACCTCTGTGGAGGCTGTTTTCATCTAAATCTGCCCAAAGGTCTTGAAATCCCGGCTGCTTTTTTAAATAAGAAACAATAGCAGTGACAGAATGCATTTGGGCAATTTCCTGATATTGCGCTTCTTTTATAAGCTTGCTCTGCATGGCCCGTACTTTTGTAGACAGACCGCTGTAAGAAAGCAGACTTCCCATATTCTCACATCCTTAATATTCTGTCATAGATTTCTTTTGCCATGTTTGTATGACACTTGGTATAGTAGGCTTCCAGTTGGGTTAAAATTTGTTCAGCCTCATTTCTTTGATTTTCCAGTTCCTTTTTCATCTGGATTTCCAATTCCTGCCGAATAGTATCTGAGCGGTTTTGGATTTCCATGTCTATGTTGGCATCAAATTTCTGGACAGCTTCTTCATATTGCTGTGCCAGCTGCTTCTTTTGCTCTGAAACATCTTCCATGATATGTGAGGCGGCAGCTTCTATTTCTGCAAGCTTGTTGATAATGTCTTCCATAGGCTTTCCCTTCCTTTTTCGTTTTGTCCATCTTATTATACAACTATTTCAAAAAAAATACCACAGGATTTATTGTGGCTTTGACAGGAGATAGGGTATCGGTTATACTTTTATAGAATAATTGGAAAGGTGAAGGAATATCGAATGCGATTGAGAAATATACCGGGGGCAAAAGATGCCATTGAAGATAGCAAGATATGTAATCCATGATATATCAGGAAAAAAAAGGAAGATGGTCAGAAGTTTTTGGGAATGATCACCCTGTTCATATTGAAGTTGGAATGGGGAAAGGTCGCTTTATTATGACTTTGGCAGAGCTTTATCCTGAGGTGAATTTTATTGGAATTGAAATGTATGACAGTGTTTTGCTGCGAGCGCTTCAGAAAAGAGAGGAGCAGGAAAAAGAAGGAAAAGTTTTAAAAAATCTATTTTTCATTCGTATGGATGCAAGGGAACTGCCTCTTGTATTTGAAAAAGGAGAGGTAAAAAAGATTTATTTGAATTTTTCAGATCCGTGGCCAAAGGAAAGGCACGCAAAACGCAGATTAACCTCCCGTCAGTTTCTGGAGAGATACCAACAGGTATTGGCAAAGGAAGGCGTAGTGGAATTTAAGACCGATAACAGAGAATTATTTGAATTTTCCTTGGAAGAAGTAAAAGAATCAGGATGGAAGCTTTTGGCTCATACCTTTGATCTGCATCATGATGAAGAAATGAATGAAGGAAATGTGATGACAGAATATGAGGAGAAATTTTCATCACAGGGAAATCCTATTCACAAATTGATTGCAGGACAATAAACTGTATATAATAGAAGAATGAGTTTGGGAGTGCCTGTAATGAAAGGAAAGAGAGGTATAAAGGATGCTGATTTTTCAATGGGCTTATCAAAACAGAAGGCAAAAAACAAAGGCTTCGGAAGTTTTAAAGTCTATTGAAGAGGTAGAAAAGACTCTTCATTCTGTAAAGGTGAAAAGAAAATAAAAAGGAGGGGTGTTTGAGAAAGATGAGATATTTTCAGACACCCTATAGGATATACATAAAATATTTCTAAAATGTTTCTTTAAAAAAACAAAAAAAGTATAAAAATATGCTTGCTTTTTTAAAATGTATCAGGTATAATATTTTTTGCATTAAGAAAAACAAAATAAATAAGCGCCTTTAGCTCAGTTGGTAGAGCAGTAGACTCTTAATCTATTTGTCCAGGGTTCGAGTCCCTGAAGGCGCATTAAAAAGCACTGTTTTTGCAGACAAGAGAGCTGTGGGGACGGTGTTTTTTGTTGCATAAAATAAAAATCAGGAATATCTATATACGCAGATTAAGCGTAGAATATATAGATATTCCTGTTTTAAATTACAGATAATCCTTATTTATTTACTGCATCATAGATGCAAGAACCTGATTTACCAGCTTGCCGTCAGCAATTCCTTTTACCTTAGGCATCAGCACTTTCATGATTTTACCTTTGTCTTTTCCGGTTGGTATTTCTATAGAAAGTTCGCTTAATACGCCCTGAATAACTTCTTTAATTTCGTCTTCGCTCAGCATTTTTGGGGCAAATTCTTCATAAACAGCAATACGTTTTGTACATTCTTCAATGATTTCTGTTCTGTCCTTTGGTGTAAGCTCAAGAGTTTCTTTTGTCTGTTTAATTTCTTTTAAGACAACTTCGTTTTCTTCTGCTTCTGTTAAATCCTCACGTTTGTCAATAGCCTTATTTTTTAATGCAGACAGCAGCATAGAAAGAGACTCTTTACGTTCTTTGTCCCCTGCTTTCATGGCTGTGACCATAGCTTTTCTTACTTCATCGATTTTACTCATGTATGAAACATCTCCTTTGCTTTTTTAATTTGCACTTTGTGCAAATATTATACCATGATTTAAAACTGAGTCAATGAATACGAAGCAGATTCCAATGAAAATGTGCAGCAAGAGCACGTATTACTACAGTTACAATCAGACCAAAAATAAGTCCTGCAGCTTCTCCTACTGTATTTCGGCATACAATACAGACAATTCCTCCGGCAATAGAGGCGCTTGCATAGACTTCACGTACTAAAATATACGGTGTTTCACTGGCCATAATATCACGGATAACACCGCCTCCTACACCGGTAAGGACACCGATAAAAAGGAAAAAGAAAGAATTATCGTCAGTAACATGGCGGGAAGCACTTTGAATTCCTACAACTGTAAAAATGCCTAATCCCACGGTATCACACCAGAGCATTACCTTGTCATAAAATTTATTTTTGATTTTAGAATGGATAATTTCTGGATTGGTATACACAATAGTAAATAATAAAGTAGACGTAATAATTGCGAATAAAATATACACAGGCTGGGCAAAAGCAGTAGGAGGTGTTATACCTAAAATTACATCTCTCATAATACCACCGCCCACTGCTGTTGTGGCACCTAAAATATTTACTCCAAAAATATCCATTTTTTTCTCAATCGCAAGCATGGCACCGGATGAGGCAAACGCCACTGTACCAATAATTTCCAGAACAAAAGTGAAAATATCCATTAGAAAAGTCCCCCTTGCAAGTATAATTTAGCATATTGTGCAAATATTATACCATGTTTCTGCAAAAAAAATCGTCATAAAAAGAGTGATATCATGTTGACTTTTCTTGTATTCTTTGTTACATTGATGAAGTATAGTTTTACAATTTAACGCAGCGATTAGTGATATTGCGAATAGGAGTAGGTTATTGAGAGGTAGGAGGGAAAAATATGCATAATCACAAAAATGGGAGTTTACAAACTCGCTGGGCTTTGTATTGGCTTGTGTAGGCTCAGCGGTAGGTTTGGGAAATATTTGGATGTTTCCTTATCGATTGGGAGAATATGGAGGAGCTGCCTTTTTTAATTCCATATATTTTCTTTATTGCCTGTTTGGTTTTGTAGGGCTTTCAGCAGAGTTTGCAATTGGTAGAAAGGCAGGTACAGGAACACTGGGTTCTTACGAACTTTGTTGGGGAGAGAAAAATGAAAGAAAAAGTAGGGAAAGTTTTAGGCTGGATACCACTTTTAGGATCTCTTGGAATTGCCATTGGATATTCTGCTATTATCGGATGGGTTTTGAGATTTTTGTGGGGTTCAGTTACAAATACAGTTTTAGAACAGGATGCAGCAGAATATTTTTGCAGTAGATTACTGCTCACATGGGTAATGTACCATGGCATGTGCTTGTAATTGTTATTACAGTAGTTGTACTTCTCATTGGAGCAGCTACACAGATTGAAAAAGCGAATAAAATACTTATGCCGCTGTTTTTTATCTTGTTTGCAATACTGGCAGTCAGAGTATTCTTCCTTCCGGGAGCAAGAGAAGGATATAAATTTTTATTTGTACCAAAATGGGAGGCACTGGCAAATATTGATACATGGGTAATGGCTATGGGACAGGCATTTTTCTCCTTATCTATTACAGGTTCTGGAATGATTGTTTATGGTTCTTATTTAAGCAAGAAAGAAGATATTCCAAAAGCTTCTATGCAGACTGCATTTTTTGATACAGTCGCAGCTATGCTTTCAGCATTGGCAATTATGCCGGCGGTATTTGCTTTTGGTATTGAGCCTTCTGCAGGTCCATCTTTAATGTTTGTTACAATTCCTAATATTTTTAAACAGATGCCAATGGGAAGACTGTTTGCGGTTATTTTTTTCCTGTCCGTATGTTTTGCAGGAATTACTTCTTTAATCAATATGTTTGAAGCCGTTATTGAAAGCTGGCAGTATAAATTTAAACTGAAAAGAAATTATGCGGTATTGCTTTGCGGTGGGCTGACACTTTTGGTTGGCCTTTTCATGGAAGAAGAAGCTAAAGTAGGAACATGGATGGATTTCATTACAATTATTGTAGTTCCGTTTGGTGCGGTATTAGGAGCAATTTCTATTTACTATATTTTAGGATTTGATAAGATAAAAGAAGAGTTAGAAGAAGGACGTAAAAAAGGCCTTCCGAAAATCTTTAAACCTACTGCGAAATACATATATGTGCCATTAACAATTATTGTATTTATTTTAGGATTAGTTTATAAAGGAATTGGTTGATTTAGTGAGAAGATGCTGTTTTTAGCAGCATCTTCTTTTTGCTCTGTAAATAAGTTGACATAAACTTAAAAATCATATTATAATTGTGAAATAATTAATTCATAAAATTTATGTGAGAATTCGCATGTTGAGATAAAGTGATGATTAAGGAAGGAGATTATCATGACAGAACATCGTAGGAGACGTAGAGACGAAGAAGAAGCAAGAAGACGGGAAATAGAAAGACGTAAAAGAATTATCAGAGAAAGAAAAAGACGCCAGAGAATTATGCGTCAGAGAATGATATTGGCGGGAATTGGCGCTCTTGTCTTAGTAGTGGGTGGCGTTGCCATTGGAACATCAATACATAAAAAAAATGAAGAAAAACAGGCAAAGAAAGTAGAAGAACAGAAGAAAAAAGAGTCAGCAGCAGAAGAATCCAATGTGCTTCGTATGGTATCTGTAGGAGATAATCTTATTCATGATGCTGTTATTAATTCCGGTAAGGAACAGGACTGGAATTTTGACTTTTTATATGAAAATATTAAGGAAGATATAAAAAAGGCTGATTTAGCATCTGTAAATCAGGAAACACCTTTTATTAAAGAGCATGATAAGGCAGCGGGATATCCTGATTTTGCAACACCTACAGAAGTAGGAGATGCGTTGGTAAAGGCAGGATTTGATATTGTCACACAAGCTACGGAACATGCATTTGACAGAGAAAGTGATGGAATTACAGACTCAGTAGAATTTTGGGATAAAAGTTATCCTAAAATTGTTAATCTTGGAATACATGATAATGCTGATGAAGCTCGGTATCAGGTAATTGAAAAGAAAAATTTTAAGATTGCCGTGATGAATTATAGCTCTATGGTAAGTGAGAACCATTCGATTTCAGAAAAAGAAAGCTATATGGTAGATACTTATTCAGAAAAAAATATCAAAGAAGATTTGACAAAAGCACAGAAAGAGGCAGATGTAAGTATTGTATATCTCCACGGAGGGAAGAGCGATACGGAGGACGCAGATGAAAGACTTCAGGAAAAAATTGATTTTCTGGCAGAACAGGGAGCTGATGTGGTAATCTGCTCACATCCTCATATTCTGAAAAAATATGGAAAAATAACAAGACCAGATGGCAAAGAAATGTTGGTATATTATTCTTTGGGGAATTTTGTAAGCCATCAGTCATCTTTGAAAAATCTTCTGGGAGGAATGGCAGAATTCACATTGAAAAAAGATGCAAAGTCAGGCGAAGTAGCTATTGAAGATTACAGTTTAGTTCCATTGGTAATACATTATAATGAAGATTTTACAAAAGCAGGAGTTTATAAGCTTTCTGATTATACGGAAGAATTAGCAAAGGAGCATAAAATTCATACAGAAGATGAGGAGGCAGAATTTACATTAGCTGCCTTAAAGGAAGCAGCAGAAAAGGTGGCAACTCCGGTAACGGGAAGTGCAGAAAAGACTTCCGGTGAAGAAGTAGATGAGGAGAAAAAAGAAGAATAATTTTTTAAGAGAGCAATAAGAAGCTGAAAATCAGCCTCTTATGTTCTCTTTTTTCGCTTGTTTTCTCCACATAACAGTCAGGAGAATAGGGAAGTATTTCTTTGTAGGAGTCGATTTCTGAAATGGATTTTGGCATGGCAGGGATGAGCCCCGTAGCTTCTGTTGTGGCACAGCCGTCTAAATCGTTAATAGAAGTGGCCTCTACATTGAACTTGTCGGAATAGGAAATTTTCTTGTTATTCATGATACTCCTCTTGGTTTTTTAGTATTTCCGAAAAGCAGTAAGGTATGTATGAAATGATTGACAAAAAACATGGAAATCGTTATGCTGTATGAGGTATGAAAGGAGGGAAAATAAAATGGATAAAAATACAAATGCAATGGGTACAAAAAAGATAATGCCACTTTTAATTTCCATGTCTGTGCCGCCTATGATTTCTATGTTGATACAGGCATTGTATAATATTGTAGACAGCATGTATGTAGCCAGAGTAAGTGAAGATGCTCTAACGGCAGTTTCCCTGGCATATCCTTTGCAGAATATGATTTTGGCAGTATCCTGTGGATTTGGTATTGGTTTAAGTGCATGTGCTTCCAGAGCATTGGGCGCAAAAGATGACAAAGAGGTTACGACAACGGCAAACCACGGATTGATATTTTGTGCAGTGCACTGGTTGCTGTTTGTACTTGCCGGTATTTTCTTGACAAGACCTTTTCTCAGTGCGTTTACAGACAGTCCTGAGATTTTGGACATGAGCTGTCAATATACACAGATTGTTTTATTTTTCAGTATTGGAAGTATGTATCACTTATATTCTGAAAAATTATTTCAAGCAACGGGCAATATGATTATGCCTATGTTTTTTCAGGGAATAGGGGCTATTTTTAATATTATTCTGGATCCGGTGTTGATTTTCGGATGGTTTGGATTGCCGGCTATGGGAGTGCAGGGAGCAGCTATCGCAACAGTTGCCGCACAGATTTTAGCAGCGGCACTTTCTATGGGATTTTTCCTGAAAAAATGTCCTTCTATTAAAATTAATTTAAAAGATTTCCGGTTGGATGGGGCGATTTTGGAAAAAAATTTATATGGTGGGAATTCCTTCTGCCATTATGATGGCGTTGCCGTCTATTTAGTAGCAGCATTAAATTCTGTTTTGGCGTCTTTTTCTGCAACAGCGATTGCAGTATTTGGACTTTATATTAAAATCCAGTCTTTTGTATACATGCCGGCAAATGGTGTTGTACAGGGGATGCGTCCGATTATGGGTTATAATTATGGTGCCGGAAATAAAAAACGTATGAAGGAAACTTTAAAGGCAAGTATGGAGGCAACCGGTGTGATTATGCTGATAGGTATGCTGCTGTTCTTGCTGTTTCCGGGATTTATTATGAAACTGTTTGATGCAAATCAAGAGATGCTGAGAATTGGTGTGCCCATGCTTCGTATTATTGCTATAGGATTTTTAATTTCTACAGTAGGATGTGTACTTTCCGGTACATTTGAAGCATTGGGAAAAGGAATACAGTCACTGGTGATTTCTGTGTTGCGTCAGTTAGTAATTATTATTCCGTTAGCTGCATTATTATCCAAAAGTATGGGATTATTTGGCGTATGGATTACATTCCCAATCGCAGAGCTTTTGGCAGCTTTTGTAGGATGTGTACTTTACGGACAATTTATGAAGTATTTGAAATTATAGGAGTAAAGCAATGGGAAAACAGAAGGAAAAAGAAATTAAGACAAATGCAATGAGAATTTTAGATAAAAATAAAATTTCTTATGAAGTTCTTCAATATGAGTGTGATGAATTTATTGATGGGCTTCATACGGCACAAAAAACAGGAGCTCCTGTGGAGCAGTCTTTTAAAACATTGATTGTGCAAGGGAAAAGTAAAGAATACTATGTGGTTGTTATTCCTATTGCTCTTGAAATTGATTTGAAAAAAAGCGGCAAAGGCAGTGGGAGAGAAATCCGTAGAACTTATCCATGTAAAAGATATAACAAAAGTAAGCGGATATGTACGAGGAGGATGCAGTCCACTGGGAATGAAAAAACAGTACCCTACGATTATTCATGAAAGTGCGCTTGCGTATGAGGAAATATATGTAAGCGGAGGAAGAATTGGTACAACTTTGAAATTAAATCCAAAAGAATTAGCTGAGATTGTATCGGGAAAATTTGTTGAAATAGCAGCGGGATATACACATTGAGGTATATCCCGCCTTTTTACATAGAAAATTAAATTTTGAAAAAATTATAAACGGAAGGAGTCTTTCACAATATCTGCGAGAAGCTGCTGTCCCTGAATGGTAAGATGAATACCGTCAGTAGTGATGTTTTCATATCCCTGTTCCTGAATTTTTTTATTCAGAGGTGCTTGCAGAGGAATAAAGTAAGCACCATAGTTACGGGCAAGTTTTTGAATGATTTTTAGACAATTTTTTTCTGCCATGGTATCCAGTCTTCATATTCTTCATGTTGAGGCAGAATAAAAGGTTCTAAAATAATTACTTTTGCCTGCGTTTCTCTGGATAAATCAAAAAGCATCTCATGATAGGCACGAATACTGTCTTCCAACATATAAAGTTTATCCTGTTCGGAAGCAGAGGAATTTGCAATCAGCCCGATATCATTAACTCCTACCAGAATGCTGATATAATCAGGTTTTAAAGAAATACATTCACGATGGAGAGTTTCTGCAACATTTTGCACTACATAACCCTCTACACCACGATTAACAATGTTCCAATTCTGATTTTGAGCTTTTAAACGTTCTGAAAATATATTTACATAACCAAATCCCAGCTCGTTAGGAGAAGTTTTCCTGCCGGCATCGGTAATACTGTCACCTAAAAATATAATAAGTCCCATAGTCTATACTCCTTATTACTGTTTCTATTCAATATTTTAACTGAAAATCACAGAGATTGCAAATGATAATTTTGTGTAGTCTATCCAAATCGAAAAATTGGTAATAATTTCTCTTTACAAATGTTTTTAGCAAGGCTATAATCAGATACAACTTCAAGATATTCTTACAGTCGTTCGACTGATATTTTCCAAAGTTTTAATTGAATAAAAGAGGTGATTTTTTGTCAGTACAATCATTGCTTGTGTTGTATTTTACCGGTATTGCTATGTGCATGGATTTTTTAATAGAAAGGGTGGTGAACGGATTTATTATAGTGTTTTTTCTGACAGGAACTTTCTGGCAGATTGAAGAAAATGGGATATCAGGGGCTTTATCAGGTGGATTGGGTTTCTTATTGCCTTGTATCTTGTTGTTTCCGTTGTTTTATTTTCAAATGTTGGGTGCGGGAGACATCAAATTACTTTCTGGTCTGGGAGTTTTTTTAGGTGTATCTGCTGTGTTTAAACTTATTCTTTGTTCTCTTTTTCTGGGAGGAATATTATCTTTTGCATTTCTGATTTCATGTGGGAATTTTAAAGAGAGATTATCTTATTTTTTCAATTATGTTTATGAATATAGTCAAAGTAAGGTGCTGCGTAGTTACATAAAAAAAGGCAATCAGCCTGAAAACTTTCATTTTACAGTACCGATATTTTTAAGTGTTATGCTTTATGTAGGAGGAGTTTATTGAAGAAAAATATGATTGCAGTCTGTGATTCAGACACAGATTATGCCTGTAATTTTACAGAGTATTTGAACAACAAGAAAAAGCTTCCTTTTCGTGCAGAAGCTTTTACAGATGTAGAAAAATTTTATAATTCGGTGAGCAGTCAGTCACCGCCTATGCTGTTGATTGCACAAAAAGATGTAGACGATAGAATACAGCAGATAGAACAAGAAAACATAGTGGTGCTTTCCGATGAAAAAGAGGAAAAAAGATTACCATATAAGTGTATCTATAAGTATCAGTCAGCAGAAAGTGTAATTAAGGAAGTCATGGAATATTATACGGAGAAAACGCAAGTTTCTTTTTACTCTGATGTAGAACAGGGAATGAAAATTGTGGGAATTTATTCACCTTCCGATATATGTGCAAATTGTCTATTTGCTTTGACGGCGGCGCAGATTTTGGGAGAGGAAAAACGAGTGCTGTATATCAGTATGGAGGATTTTGCGGGATTGGAGCAGTTATTTTTACAGGAATATGAGAAAAATCTTACTGATTTCTTTTATGCACTGCGCTGTGGAAAGGAAAATTTGTGGGAGGAACTAGAAGAAATGATACAGCAACAGGGTGATATGGAGTATTTGCCGCCGGTGGAGTCACCGGAAGATATTAAATCCATTCCTTTTGCTCATTGGGGCAGTCTTTTTGAAACAGTTAAAAAGAGTGGCAGATACCAGTTGCTGATACTGAATATCAACAGTGCGGTGGATGAGTTATTTTCTGTGTTGAATTTATGCAGTGAGATTTATATGCCTGTAAAATCGGGATTTATAGCAGATTGTAAGCTTTCTCAGTTTCATACATTGATGAAAAATTGGGGTGTCATAGAAGAAGATAGAATAAAAGTAGTTTCTCTTTCAGGCAGCAGTCAGGCAGGTATAGAGGAAATACAAACTGTGCAGGAATTAAAAATAGGCCCTTGGGGAAGCTTTGTAAGAAAGGTGCTGAAAAGTCATGAAGGAAGAAAATAATGATGAATTCCAAAGCTTGCGAAAAATATTAGTAGAAAGGTTGGAAAATACATGGAAAGACTTAGATGAAGATGTTTTAGAGATAATAGATGAAATTTTACATCAGTATGGAAAACAGAAGTATATGCCCATTGCACAGAGGGAAAGGCTACGAAATGCACTTTTTTTATCTGTGCGGCGTATGGATGTGTTGGAGGAGCTATTGGAAGATGATGATGTTACAGAGATTATGATTAATGGCTGGAATAAAATTTTTTATAGAAAAAGGAGGGGAAAATCGAGAATTTCGGAAAAAACTTTTCTTCTCCGGAAAAGCTGGATGATGTGATTCAACAAATGGCATCCAGATGTAACCGTGTAATTAATACATTACAGCCTATTGTGGATGCACGGCTAGTAGGAGGAGAGCGAATAAATGCAGTGATTGCTCCGGTTGCACTGGATGGCCCGGTACTTACCATAAGGAAATTTCCGGAAAATCCTATTACCATGGATAAATTATTGGAGTTAGAGAGCATTACAGAAGAAGCAGCCTGTTTTTTGAAAAAGCTTATGGCAGCAGGATATACGATTTTAATAGGAGGTGGAACGGGATCAGGAAAAACCACATTTCTTAATGCATTATCAGAATATATTCCAAAAGATGAGAGAGTAATTACCATTGAAGATAATGCGGAATTGCAAATTCAGGGTATAGAAAATCTGGTTCGTTTGGAATGCAGACCGGCGAATATAGAGAAAATTCAGGAAATTACCATTGGAGATTTATTAAGAACCTGTCTTCGTATGAGACCAAGCAGAATTATTGTAGGGGAGGTGAGAGGAAAGGAGGCGGCAGAACTTTTGCAAGTTGTCAATATAGGGAATGACGGAAGTCTGAGTACAATTCATGCCAATAGTTGTAAAGATATGGTAAGCAGGCTGGAAACCATGGTACTTATGGGAATTGATTTGCCTATACCAGTTATTCGCCGTCAGATTGTATCGGGTTTTGATATCTTTGTACACTTAGGAAGAATGTCAGATAAAAGCAGAAAAGTATTGGAAATCTGTGAAATAAAAGAAATTTCAAAGGAAGGTGAGGTCATATTAAATCCATTATTTATCAGAAACACAAACTTAGAAAAAAGGGGACATCTTTATCACACCGAAAAGCTTACGAAAGCAGGGATTGCCCTGTAAACAAAATTGACTATGATGTTTATCATCTTTCTATACAACAGTGGGGGATTTATTTTACAGAGGCAGTGTGTGCCTGTATGGGAATAAATTATTTGTTTTATAAAAGTCCGATAGTCTTTTTCTTTATGTTTCCATTACCTTTTTGGTATATACATCAAAGGAAAAAACAGCAAATCCGCTTGAGGAAGAAACGATTAAATTATCAGTTTAAAGATGCTTTAAACGCCATGCAGGTAGGGATATCGGCAGGATATTCTTTAGATAATACTATAAAAGAAGCAAGGAAAGATTTGGAAAAGATGTATGGAGCAAAAGCAGAAATGGCAAGAGAGTTTGCATACATAGAAAAACAACTGGGACACAGCATATCCTTAGAGGAACTGCTATATGATTTGGGAATTCGAAGCAGAGTAGAAGATATCTTGAATTTTACAGACGTTTTGATACAGGCAAAGAAAATGGGAGGAAATATGCGGGGAATTTTAAATCGTTGTATTTCATCTATCGAGGAACGTATTCAGGTAAAAAAGGAAATAGATACCATTTTAGCATCAAGAAAAATGGAGCAGAAAATTATAGAGTTTTATTCCTTTGGGAATTTATTTCTATATGCAGATTACTTCTCCGGAATTTTTAAGCGTATTATATGGAAATCCGGCGGGAGTTTGTGTTATGACAATTTGCCTTTTTTTTGGTATATTGCAGCGTTTCAATGGGGAGTGAGGCTGACGCAGATTGACATTTAAAGAGTGGGGAAAGGGCCAAAAAGAACTTTTGTATGGCAGCGTTTATTATTTTGTTGGGAAATC
>ENA-OQCW01000416-OQCW01000416.1-human-gut-metagenome-genome-assembly--contig:-NODE-416-length-26164-cov-2.552329_pt1 | contig 26164 bp, 28 predicted proteins | sample MGYA00242767_ERZ504593 | MGnify/ENA primary metagenome ERZ504593 (study PRJEB26092, sample SAMD00036307) | human gut metagenome | host: Homo sapiens | study: EMG produced TPA metagenomics assembly of... | reverse complement strand
AGTAATGTTGCACTTATGGTTGGAAGTGTATTTGGCGAGTTCTTCACATTTGCACCGATGTCGTTTGACAGAAACCACATGACAAAAGAAGAAGGTGAAAAGATCGTTGAAAAGGTAATGGGAGAAAAGGCGGCATCAGAGCTTCTTCCACTCTTTGAAAAAGCATATCCGACACACAATCCTGTCGATTTGACTGTGCTTGACAGCATTGTTCGTGTACCGCTTCTGGACTATGTAAAAGAGCGCAGCAAAATGAACAAGCAGACATATTCATATATGTTTGATCTTGAACTGCCGCTTGATGGCGGCTGGGTTCCGTGGCATTGTGCAGATATCCCGTATGTCTTTGCAAACACATCATTTACGCCATATACACAGGAAGCAGGCGTTACAGAGCGCATCGAGACAGAGATTTTTGACAGTGTTATGTCATTTGCGCGCACAGGTGATCCAAACAACAGCGCAATTCCTAATTGGCCGGCATGCACACCAGATCATATCTATACACTCGTGACATCAAAGAATACTCGTGTTGAGTGTAATTATGATGATGAGCTTATGAAGGTTATTCCAAAGTATCGTCATACTGATTTGCGCGACCATAGCGAAGAAGAAGGACAGATTCAGCATTGATCGGTTCTAGAGTATAAGATATAAGATATAAGAAAAGGCAGGTCGTAATGACCTGCCTTAAATATTATCCACTATGTTTATTAACTAAAACTGTATTTTGCTTACACTTCATTATACATGATACCACAGCCAAAAAGAAAAGTCTAGTAATTTTTTTCTTTTCTGCTATTCTAAGGATACAGTTGTTACAGTTCATGCGTTATGCTATGAAAGCCCTCCGGTGCAATGGTTTCGTCGCCGGACCAAACTCCGCAATATTGGCTTATCCATGAACTGTAAATAAAATATTGAATTGCCGTGCGGCAGAAAGGAAGGATGATACCGTGGAAAACGAGCAGATGTTAGAACAGAAAAAGCTAGATGAATTCTTGCAGGTCATCAACGAAAATTTAAAGGAGTTAAGAGAGAAGAAAAAGGAAGTCGATCAGGAGAACAAAGAACTCTATGATGCTTACATGGAAGGCGATGTGGAGCTGTATAGTTCTCTTATGGTCAGCAGTACGATGCAGGATCATGTGAATCATTCCATTACAGCAAATGAGAGTGCATTGGAAAAGACACATTTTGGCAGAATCGACTATCTGGATCAGGAGAAAGGGGAACAGTATCGCCTCTATATTGGAAAGCACGGAATTACAAAAAATGCAACAGATATTGTAATTATGGATTGGAGAGCAGCGGCCGCTTCGATCTATTATGAGGGAACGACAGGAGAATGCAGCTATCGGACGCCACAGGGTAAGATGATTCCGATTCGCCTTGATTTGAAGCGTACATTTGATATTGACGGTCCTGTATTAAAGGGCTTCTATGACAGTGATACGGCGGCAAATGACGAATTGCTGATCAAATATCTGGCGAAAAATAAGGATGTGGTGTTAGGTGAGATCGTTGCGACGATTCAGCAGGAGCAAAATACCATCATTCGCGAGCGACCAAATCGCAGCATGATTATACAGGGAGTAGCAGGAAGTGGAAAGACAACTGTTGCAGTTCACCGCATTTCTTACATTCTGTATAATTTTTCAGACCGTTACGACCCGTCTGAAATCTGCATCATCGGAAGCAATGATATCTTATTAAATTATATTGCCAGCGGTCTTCCAAGTCTGGATGTGTACAATACAAAACAGTATAGGATGGAAAAGCTGTTTGAGTATCTGATTGGCGCTTATCTTCCAAAGAAATATGAGATTATTCCGACATTAGTGCAGGAGAGCAGCGAGCTTCGTCTGAAATCGTCGCTTGCATTTGTGCAGACAATTGAGCGTTGGACAAGAGACGAAGAAAGTCGAATTATTCCGACAGAGGAAGTGCGCGATAAGAGCTATACATTTCTCTCACAGGAGAGTATTGACCAGTACTGTCGTTATTTTGACGACCGTTCCGTCGTATCTAAGATGGAAAATTTAAACACGAGACTGGCAGCGGCGATCAAGCTTGAGATGGACGGTGAGGATGCAAATGTGCGAAAGGAAATGCTCAAAAAATATAAGAAGCATTTCTCTAAGAATTATAAAAAGAGAAGTCTCGTACAGCTGTATCTTGATTTCCTTTTCAGCTTGGAGGAACATCTGGCAAACACCACAGAGAATGCGAATGTCACAGAAGATGCGAATGAAAATAGTACGAATACGAACATAATGAGTAGTACAACTTGGTCCGAGTGGAAAAAGCGTGTAAAGAAGGGATTTTTTGACTGCTATGATCTGGCAGCGATGGCACTTCTGGCGCATGGTTGGCTCGACGAGGGCGATGACGATGAGTTTGCACAGATGTATATTGATGAGGCGCAGGATTATGGCGTTGCTGTGTATTATGTAATTAAAAATGCGAATGCCAAAGACTGCATTCATGATTATGGGCGATGTCTCACAGAATATTAACTACGACAGCGGAATGAATGACTGGGAGGAGCTTCGCCAGATCATGCTGCCAGATTCTAAGGATCCGTCAAATGAAGGTCTTCGAGGACGATTCTATACGCTCTGTAAGAGCTATCGAAACACCATCGAAATCTCCAATTTTGCGGCACAAATTCTTGACAGAAGCAGCTTTAAGACCTATCCGATTGAGCCGATCGTTCGCCACGGCAGTCCCGTTGGTATCTGGAAGGAAAATGATGAGACTGCGATGACGATGCGCGTGCAAGCATTGATTGAGCAGTTGAAGAAAGAAGATTACAAAACGATTGCTCTGATCTGTCGAGATGAGGACGAGGCGGCGCGCTTAAAGGCACTGACAAATTGTGTGAGCGACACAGGCAATGAGGCAGTTGATTGCACAACTGATAGTGTAACTGATGGTGCAATTGCTGATACAAGCGCGGATATAATCGCTGGTATAACTGTCACGGTGCTTCCGCTTGCGCTCACAAAAGGTCTTGAGTTTGACGCAGTTATTCTGTACAACCCAAATGAGGAGTGCTATGCGGATTCCGAACGTGATGCGAAGCTTTTGTATGTTGCGGTAACGCGTGCATTGCATGAGCTTCATATCGTGTATACAGGCGAACTTTGCAAATTGCTTAGCGATTGTCCAACGCAGCCTTAAGAATCTGCAGTTCATCATAGTACAGACAGTACCCGAGCGCGTTATTTTTAATATCCTTCATAAGTTGATTTAGATTAAACCATTTTACTGACTGGATTTCTGACTTCTGCAGCACAAGATCTTTGATCTGCACAGGCTTTGTGTAGAGATACAGCGTACTAAATTCATGATTGTGAAATGGTTTTCCATAAAAGATGCTGTGGCTGTTTCCTTCATGTGTGCCAATAGGAACGAGATCGTCAGGCGAAGCCTTGATTCCAAGTTCTTCTGAGAGTTCACGAATCGCAGAATCAAGGACAGAGCTTCCTGCTGGAACATGACCGGCTGATGAGATGTCATAGCAGTCCGGGAAAGAATCCTTGTCGTGGCTTCGCTTTTGGAGAAGCAATTCATAGGCAGGCTTATTTTGTGAAGTGCCGGCTTGTGTGTCAGAAGCGATTTTATCCTTTGCCTCAACAGGACGCACAATCCACACATGACCAGTTCTGTGCGGTGTATCAAGAAGATGGCACAAAGAACGCTCCCTTGTCAGTCCTGTCGGTACACCGTTTTCATCTAGGATATCGAAAAAGGCTCAAGCTTTTTGCCATTTAGATTTGCGTCAATAAGGCGGTGCTCATTTACCTGATCATAAGTGAGTTTCAATGAAAATGAAAGGTGCATCTTCCAGCAACAGCTTAAAAAATGATAAGATCCCTTCAAACAAATTTAGCGTCAGCAATTTATCCTTTGGAACCCGACTTAAGCTCGCCTTCATTACAGGAGGTCATTTCACCTTCAAAGCCATCAGCCGTATAGAGGCAGACATATTCGCATATATCGCGGTAAACAAATGTCAGAATACCGCGCATTTTGTAGGAAGTCAGTGTGAGTCCGGTTTCTTCCTTAACTTCGCGCAGCAGACACTCATCAGGACTTTCATTTTCTTCAAAGTGACCACCAACATCAATCCACATATCTTTATTAAAATCATGTTCCTTTTTGTGCGATGCAGCATCAGATAATGATTATCGCGCTCTAAATAGCAAAGTGTCGTAAATTCCATAGCATTTTGTCCTTTCAACCTGTGTTTCATTTATCGTAGCACAGATTACAAGATACAGCAATAAGGGTGTCGAAATACGCGATTGAAATTAGTTGAAGATTTTGTCGAAACCTAGTAGGATAAAACTGCACGAAAAGTGCAGAAATTGTTGAACGAGGAAATTGCAAAAGATTAGAAACGTGAATAAAAATACTTTACACGAATGAATAATGAAGGGAGAAATAATGACGCAGGATGAAAATTTATGCAAAGAAACAGCAAAGGCGCTGATAGGATATTACTCATGGCATCTGGATGAGCTCTTAGAGCTTTACAATGCGATGGGACAAACGCATGAGAAGGATTTGTCTAAGCTTCATCTTAAGATAGAGAGCGATGGCGCATATATCTGGATGGATGGACTTCATACTTATTTCATCAAACTGTAAGATTACGGTAATGGAAATTTCCTCACAGTTGTGGTAGAATAAAAAAACAAGCAGATGGGAAACCAGACTGCATTCATGGAAAATAGTGGCATACAAAAAAATGTTATGCGACATTTCAGAACTGTGAGGAAGCAAAATGAATTTAATGACATTATTAAAACCAAAGGGAGAGATCGAGTATCTTCACAAGGAGGATACGCTGCGTCAAGGACTTGAGCGTATGAGAATATATGGCTACACTGCGCTGCCGGTTATCGATGAGGATGGCTGTTATGCCGGATCGGTAAACGAGGGCGATTTTTTATGGTATATGTTAACATATCACAAATGTGATATGCAGGAGCTGGAGAGCTTTCAAATCAAAGAGATTATCCGTAAGGACTGGATGCCGCCAGTATATGTGTATGCGACAATAGATGAGATGATTGAGCGTGCATCCAATCAAAATTATGTACCAGTTGTAGATGATCGCAATGTCTTCATTGGCATCATTACAAGACGTGATATTATCAATGCATTTCGTCGCCAGCAGGATCAGCAGGCAAATCAAAAATGAGGGAATAAAGGTACAAACAGAAAGGATAATGCATGTGGTATGAGAAAGATATTACTTATTGGAACGGGCGGAACAATCGCTTGCGGACACAGTGAGGATGGATTAAAACCGCTTCTTACGCCAGAGCAGCTTCTGTCGTATGTGCAGGATTCAAAGGATTTTTGTGAAACGGACACTATTCAACTGATGAATCTTGACAGTACAAACATCGAACCAAAGCATTGGCTTGCTATGGCAGCCTGCATTGAAGCACATTATGATGAGTATGATGGTTTTGTCATTTGTCATGGAACGGACACGATGGCATTTACGGCGGCAGCACTCTCTTATCTGATTCAGCATTCACCAAAGCCGATTGTTATTACAGGAGCACAGCATCCAATAGACTTAGAGGATACTGATGCGAGAGTAAATCTTATGGATAGTCTCAGGTTTGCAGCAAGCGAAAAGGCACATGATGTATGTGTTGTATTTGATGGGAAAATTATTGCCGGAACACGTGCAAAGAAGGAGCACAGCAAGAGCTATAATGCATTTGCAAGTGTCAATTATCCATATCTTGGCATGATTAGTGACGGACGTGTCCTTTTGTATTTTGAAGAGCCAAAAGAGATGGGACCGGTACAGTTTTATCATGATATGACTGCATCAGTAGGATTAGTTAAGCTGGTGCCGTCTATGCCTGCTGATATTCTTGATTATGTGGCAGGACGATGTGATGCAGTAATCATCGAGGCATTTGGTGTCGGTGGTCTTCCTGTTTACGAACATGGAAGCTTTTTCGATGTGGTACATAAGTGGACACGTGAGGGAAAGGTGTTTGTCATGGCTACACAGGTTGCCAGAGAAGGCAGCAATCTTGCTGTATATGAGGTTGGAAAGAAGGTAAAGGAAGAGGCAGGTGTCATGGAGGCATATGATATGACACTAGAAGCTGTTCTGACAAAGCTTATGTGGATTTTGCCGCAGACAAAGGACGCAGGACAGGTGAAGAGACTGCTAGGACAATGCATTAACAGAGATATTCTTTGGACGCGCAAATAAAAATGATCTGGCATGATATTACCTTATGTTTCATAGGATAGCATAGGCGGTCCGGGAGACAGCCGGAAAGGCGTAGGTAATTCTATGAATGATTGGGGAATGTCGGTACTTAGTCAGTATCCTGTGACAGTTCGTACAACGCGAAAGGTACGGGGCGCACTTTTATGTGATACAAAAGAAGGACTGTATCTGCTTTCAGAATACCGTGGAAAACAAGCACGGTTAGAGGCAGAGGCGGCCCTTCTTTTATATCTGGCGGAAAATGGAATGGTGCACACAGACCAGATCATAAAAAATGAGAAGGAAGAACTGCTCTCTAAAAATGAAGAAGGCACAGGTTATGTGTTAAAAATGTGGTATCCATGGCCAGAATGCAGTGTAAGCAGTATTGGTGATCTCGTACAGGCTGTGAATAGTCTTGCGCGGCTGCATGTTTCTATGAGGCGCATGCCAAAGCATCTGCTTATAAAACAGGAGAAAGTGCAGTCTGAAGAAAGCAAACAGGATATGACAGAAGGCAATGCTGTCACAAATACACATAAAGAAAGGCAGAGTCTGGCCTGTCAATATGAAAAGCACAATCGTGAGCTTCGCCGTGTGCGTGCCTATCTGCATCGTAAAAAGAAAAAATCAGTGCTTGAGCAGTTCATCCAAAAAAGCCTTGATGAAATGTATAATCAGGCAGACATTGCAGTGCGTGCAATGATGGACGGCGAACTTTATGAGGTGGAGGAACAGGCGAAAAAAGAAGGCCATCTGATACATGGCGCGTATCATCAGCACAATGTACTTATTGGTCAGGGGCAGACGGCAGCAGTAAATTTTGAACAGTTTCGTGTGGGCTGCCAGATTTGTGATCTGTATCAGTTTATTAGAAAAATCATGGAAAAGCATAACTGGAATCAGGAGCTAGGAATGAGGCTGATTCGCGAATATAACAGAGTCCAAAACATGTCACAAAAAGAAATAAGCCTATTAGGATTTATGATTGCATACCCGGAAAAATATTGGAAACAGGTAAATTTCTATTTTAATAACAGCAAATCGTGGATTTCTGAGAAGAATATCGAGAAAATAAAAAAGGCAGTGGAACAAAATAGTGTACGCACTGCCTTTGCTGATTGTCTGCTGCAGAAGCAGCTGTAAAAGTTAATTATTGGTCAAACATGCGATAATACTGAAGAATCTCATAATTATCAAGCCATGTTTTTTTCTTCGCCAGTGGCTTCCTTTAAATAGTGACATGTACCGTCGGTGTCTACATAGCCAACTGCATTGACGACAGGAAGCACTTCTGACATCTGTGAGAGGAAGCTTTGATATTTTGTAAGGCCAAGACCGGCAACCTTGGCAACTTTTGTAGAAAGATAATTAGCACTAATTGCAAGATTACTTTCCTCCTCGATATCATAATTTGCCCAGATAAAGAAAGGAACCTGCTGACGCTTTTGCTGTTCTTCAAGCGTCTGGTTATTGATATCAAGGCCATTTTCTTCATAGATTGGTTCAACAACATAATCGTTTGGCTGATGATCACCGAAGAAGACAACAATTGTTTTCTTGTCAGAAGCAGAAAGCTCAGTAAGCAGATAGTTAATTGCGTCATCAGTGTATTTCATCAGGGAAAGATAGTTGTTTAAATACTTGGTGCTATTTGTATTTTCAAACTTAGCTTCAATAGACGGAGTGAAGTTATCATACGGTGTGCCATAACTGCTGTGATTTTGCATTGTTACATTAAAGATAAAGGCAGGATCGGTGCTTTGATTTAAGACATCGAGAACCTCTTCAAAGTCGGCCTGATCGCTGACATATTTTCGAAGCTGTTCACCGTGATGGAAATTTTTCAAGGAAAGAAACTGTCCAAAGCCCATCTTTTCATAAACAGAGCTTCGATTCCAGCCAGAGGCATTGTACGGATGCATAGCAGTTGTGCTGTAGCCTAATTCCTTCATGTGTGAAACAATTGACAGAGCATACTTATTTAAATACTGCTGATAAGGAATGCTTCCGCTTGGAAGAAATGCCATCGAATCTCCTGTCAGATATTCAAACTCTGAATTTGCCGTGTTGCCGCCAAGAACAGATACATAAAGATGACCGCTTATGGTGTTTGGAGCGCCGTCAAGCAGACTTCGAATATATGGCATAAAGTCTTCGTTGCAGGAAAAGTCACCAAGTACAGTAGGATCAGAGAAACATTCATCCATAATGACAACGATGTTTGGAAGATCATCGGCAGTAGAAGAAGTTTCAGTCTGCTCATCAAGAAGCGACTGTGCATATTCTTTGCTGTAGCCGTTTGGCTCATCAATTCTAAGATAGCGGCTGTCCATCAAAAAAGGCAACGAAAAAGCCATTTGTCTTAAACATATATTTTGGAGTAAACAGCGTGTTGTCAAGGCTTGTATAATCTGCAATGTCAGGCTGATATAAAAAGTGGACATAGCAAGCAGACGGAATGATTAAAACGCAGCAAAGTGCCAGACGAATCAGTCCGCGAATTGTCTTTTTAGCGCTTATAGCTGGGAAATGAAGATTACATTTTCCAGCAAGTATTATACATCCTAAAAAGCCAGCAGCAAGCTGAGCAACAAGATAAGTGATGCTGAAGGTATAATTGTTTGCAACAGTGGCTGCAGTTCCAACTGAGAGCAGATCCCATGGCAGAATCGGTGAGGAGCGAAACAAAATGACAAAATAGTTCGCCAGACCGACAATCATGGTAAAGATAAGCAGAATATCAAGTGAGATTTTTGTTGATCCGCTTACGAAGAAGAAAAACAAAAAGAACAGATAGTAAAAGACAAGGTTTAATAAAACAGCGTCAATTTCCATCGTTTCCCAGACAACATGTGTCATAGACTCCAGTAAAAAGAATGCGGCTGTCGGAAGAATAATAGTGATGACAGCCTTTACAACTGGATGCAGAGAAAATGGCAGCACGTAGATGACCATAGAGACAACGGCAATGGCAATCAGAATTAATAGATCCGGCAGGGGAGAAACCATTAAAAAAGCAGGCCATTCCAATGCATATGGCAAAAAGTGCTAGAAAAACAAAAAAAGCCTGCTTTCTGTCGGAGCGACCAGTCGGACAAGCTTTGTTTATCTTTGGAAGAATGTAAAAAAGTCTTCATAATACATGTCACCTTTCTTTAAATATTGTATTTCGCTTCGTTAGTATATCACAAGATTTCAGTAAAGAATAGGAGTATTTTGTGAAAAATTTTTGAAAAAAGATTCCATTTTTTTGTTTTATCTAGTATACTTAGGGTAAAAGAAAGCAGTGTCCTTTAAAAAAGTGACACGGAAAGGCATGGTTTTTATGGATTATCAGGCATTGTACGATGAGTGGCTGACAAGCCCGTGTTTTGACGAGGCAACAAAGGCTGAGTTAAGAGGAATTTCAGAGGAGGAGAAAAAGGATCGTTTCTATACGGAGCTGGAATTTGGTACAGCTGGTCTTCGCGGCGTTATCGGAGCTGGATTAAACCGTATGAATATTTATACAGTTCGCAAGGCAACACAGGGACTTGCTAATTATATTATCAAGGCAGGAGAGCAGAAGAAGGGTGTTGCAATTGCATACGATTCCCGTCGTATGTCCCCAGAATTTGCCAAGGAAGCAGCACTTTGTCTGGCTGCAAATGGCATTAAAGCATATCTGTTTGAATCTCTTCGCCCGACACCAGAGCTTTCATTTGCTGTAAGAAAGCTTGGCTGTATCGCAGGAATCAATATTACTGCATCTCACAATCCGCCGGAATATAATGGATATAAGGTATATTGGGAGGACGGCGCACAGATTACACCTCCTCATGATAAAGGCATCATGGCAGAGGTAAAGGCAATCACAGATTTCTCCACCTTAAAGACGATGCAGGAAGATAATGCACGCGTGGCAAATCTGTTTGAGATTATTGGCGGTGCAATTGATGACGCATATATTGCAGAGTTAAAGAAGCAGGTAAAGAATCAGGATGCCATTGACGAAATGCAGGATCAGCTGACAATCGTTTATACACCTCTTCACGGAACAGGAAATGTACCGGCAAGACGTGTATTAAAGGATGACTTGGCGTTATCTCCATGTTTATGTAGTTCCAGAGCAGGAGCTTCCAGATGGAGAGTTCCCGACTGTAAGCTATCCAAATCCAGAGGCAGCAGAAGCATTTGAACTGGCACTTGCACTTGCAAAGGAGAAAAACGCAGATCTTGTTCTGGCAACAGATCCGGATGCAGACCGTCTTGGCGTATATGTAAAGGATGCAAAGACTGGCGAGTATCATTCTCTGACAGGAAATATGTCTGGATGTTTGCTTGCTGAGTATACAATCAGCCAGATTAAGGAAAAGAAAGGACTGCCAGAGGATGGAGCTCTTATTAAGACAATCGTTACAACGAATCTTGCAGATGCAATCGCAAAGTCTTATGGAATCCGCCTGATTGAGTGTCTGACTGGATTTAAGTACATAGGACAGCAGATTCTTGGTTTTGAGCAGAGTGGTAAGGGAACATATCTGTTTGGATTTGAGGAGAGCTATGGCTGTCTTATTGGAACACATGCAAGAGATAAAGATGCTATTGTTGCGACTATGGCACTGTGCGAGGCTGCTGCTTATTATAAGAAGCAGGGAAAGACACTGTGGGATCAGATGCTTGCAATTTATGACAAGTATGGCTATTATAAGGACAGTGTAAAGTCTGTTACCATGAAAGGTATTGAGGGTCTGGCAAAGATCGCTCAGACTATGGAAAACTTACGTGCAAATGCACCAGAGAATATCGGACCGTACAAGGTACTGCAGGCAAGAGATTACAAGTTAGATACTTGCAAAAACATGGAGACAGGTGAGGTAACACCAACTGGACTGCCGCAGTCAAATGTACTGTATTATGATCTTGAGGACGGCGCATGGCTGTGTGTAAGACCATCAGGAACTGAGCCGAAGATCAAGCTGTATTACGGTGTAAAGGGAAGCAGCATGGAAGATGCTGAAAATAGAAGTGCTGAGCTTGGAAAATATGCAGAAGCACTTTTAGGATGATATAGGATAATAAAAGAATTAGCCGCTTGCGCATCATTTGATGGGTAAGCGGCTTTTTTATGATTAATTTTCAGATGGATCTCTGTTTTCAATCAGATTGATGCGTCTTATGTGGCGCTCATCGTTAGAAAATGGTGTATTTAAGAATGTATCAGTAATCTTTACAGCAAGTCCAGGACCAACAACGCGTCCGCCCATACAAAGGATATTAGCATCATTGTGAAGTCTTGTGGCTTCAGCGCAGAAGCAGTCAGTACACAGTGCAGCGCGGATACCAGGAACCTTATTTGCTGCGATGGAGATACCGATACCTGTTCCGCAGATTAAAATACCCTTGTCGCATTCACCGTGTGTAATGGCATCTGTTACTTTGCGTGCATAAATAGGATAATCCACTGAGCTGTTGTCGTAGCAGCCAAAATCCTTAAATGGCAGATTATTTTCCTCCAGGTATTTGATAATCTCCTGCTTTAATTCATAACCGCCGTGGTCGCATCCAAGTGCTATCATAATATGATTCTCCTTTGATCTTTGTGTTAAATTTTACCCCAAAGGGCATGTTTTGTTACGCTTTTTGCTGCGATGATTCATACTCAGCAATCTGATTCATAAGTGGCTCTGTCAGTGATTCAAAACGGTCTCTGTAAATTGCCTGAAGCAGATCATCGAGTTGTCTGAGTGCGCAGCTCATACGCTGTGAAGAGAGAAGTCCGCGCTCAAAGGCATCTGCCAGCTCATCAAGATCCACTACGCGAGTGTTTCCGTCTGGCTTGACTATCACATCTGCCAACAGATCAGTAAAGACATAAGTGTCGCTGTCCTTTTCGTAGTTTGTCTCAATGATGTCACAATACCAATACATGAAATCGTGACTGTGCGAATAAAATCGGCTGATCTTAAAACCACGGTCTAAAAAGTAACATGAATAGCCGTATGCAAGATCAGACTTTGGATGAAGCGTCTTCCAGAATGTAATGACTTTTTTTATCATCGTGATATAGGATTTCATCATTAGTTAACAGTATTGATTCAAGTGGTATCAGACGGTTTCGGTAGAGCGTTGGATTAGACATAGAATCCCTCCTAATCAAAAAGTGGCTAAAATAGGCACTTTTTTTCTTAGTATAGCAAAGATGACATAGAATGGCAACACGCAAATTTTGCAAAAGATTAATGTGTATAAAGTTTTTTTAATAGGAAATACTTTCCAATAGGAGCAGAAAGGAGGCAATATGTACCGTATATTGACAGGGCTTTGCTGTGCAGTGTGGTGCGCAGTGATTGCGGTGGAAGCGTTTGGGCTGAATAAAAGACAGGAAATGGCGCTAGACAGCTTTGAGATGGCATCTTGTTTTAATGACGAATTTACAGATGATGTGACGGCACAGATTCGCCTTTATGGTACTGGTCCTGCATTAACGTCAGAAGAAGAGATTACAGAATACCTTGAGGGTGCGGCGGCCGTCTGTCAAATTTACAGTGGATATGGAATTATAAAAAAGAAGGAAACGTATGGATGTATATGGGAGCTTGAAGGTGCAAATGAAGATTTTTCCTGGAGCCTGCAATACTTAAGAAAAAATAATGACGAAGATACAAATGAAAATCAGACGGCAATAAAAAATGACAATATGTGCGAAGGGCTGATCAGCTGGCGGTTTGCGGGAGACTGGTCAGAAGAAATGCAAAGGATATATGAGAAAAAAGAACGACTGGAAAAATACAGCCAGAGCCAATCAAAACTATGTTTAGAGCTTATAGGAAGCTGGCCGCAGTTAATGACAAAAGAACAGATAGATGAATGTGCTAAAAAGATGATAAATAAAGCAGGCGCATCGCTTGTAAGTGCAAAAGGACAGGACAATCTGCAGCTATACTATGGATATGGGGAAAAATTAGGAGAAGTGATACGGTTTCAAAACGAAAGATCAAATATCAATCTGTTGTACCGTGTAAATGGCGAGAAAACAATATGTATTCTCGGTTTTCCAACGGTACAGTGGGATGATTAGTTAAGGCGTGGAACACTTGAATTTAATGCGGCATAAAATAAAAGTAAATCCGTCTGAAAGGATCTTGCTATGATATGGAGCAGTCACAGCCAGTACGGGCTGTATCATCAGTCATCACGCTTTCGGCCGCAGACCCCACAGGATGCATTGATCGCACAAAGGCTTGAGGAAGCAGCAGATGAGATTCAAACGCAGTACTGGAAAAGCCTCTATCCGGAAAAAATAAAAAAGATACAGCAGGAAATTGAACATACTTGTGATGAGCTTGATTATGCAGGAAGCTTTATTTATGATGAATATCCAGATAAAATAAATCTTAATCGAACAGGACGTCAAATCTGTGAGCGTCTTAGAAAAAATGAGGAGTTTAGAGAAATACCGATAGAGGATCTATTTGAGGCAAGCGGACACGATGCATTTATGCCGCCACCGCCGCCACCGTTTGGGCCACCGCCGCCACCATTTGGTCCTCCTCAGGGACCACCGCCGCCTAGGCCGCCAAGACAGCAAAGCTGGCTGGAAGATATAGTAAGTGTACTTTTATATCAGGAGATTGCAAGGCGAAGGTGCAGACGATGCAGAGGACGATATTGATGTTAACGGCAGTACAAAAAAAGACTTGTGATTTTACTGGATTGCAAGTAAAATAAAGCCATAACAATACCCTGTTAATAGGGAAAAAGAAAGGTATGGTTTTGATTTGAAAAAGCTAATTCGAAGGATTCTGCTGCTGATTTTTATTTTTGCAGCTGCATTTGGCAGCTTTGTCGTATATCAGCAGTATACACAGAAAACACAGCAGACAGACAGCTACGAAGCAATGCAGTCAGGCACACTTGCCACTGTAAGACTTAAGTATCTTACAGATAACAGCAATACTCTGCGTGGTTATACACAAAAGATGGATGTTTCCACGATGAGGGGCTGTATTACGCCCCTGTCGCAGGAACATAAACTGTCCATTCAGATCGATCAGGCGGAGAATGTCGGTCAGGTTTCATATGAAGTCAGAGGCCTTGACGGCACACGTCTTGTAGAGGATGGTGTGATAAGCGGATGGGAAACGGATGGCAGCACTATGAAGACACAGCTGCAGCTTTCTAATCTGGTAGATGATGGCAATGAATATCAATTTGTTTTATGTGTCAGTCAGAAGGAAAAACCTGTCTATTATTATAGCAGAATTATTTATCTTACAGATGAACATACAGAAAGCCTCGTTGGTTTTGCACATGATTTCTGGCAGGCATCAATTGACAAAAACAGTGATTTTGTCGTCAATTACATACAGCCAAATGAAACGATGGGAACAGATGATTTCAGCTACGTGAATCAGCATTCAAGAAGTGGTATGATCACGTGGAAGGGGCTTTTGGTTGAGGCTGGAACAGTAGAGACGACGCTTACTGAGTTAAGTGACAGTCAGGCAAGTGTTGCATTGACCTATCCTGTAACAATAAGTAACGGCACAGACAGCAAAACATGTATGGTGAATGAAAATTATGTTGTGCGTTTTAGAAGTGATGTGCTTTATCTTCTTGATTTTGAACGCCATGTAAAAGAGCAGTTTTCGGTAGCAGCACCAGTGTATGCAAAGGGGGCACTGCAGCTTGGCATTACAGATGAGGAAGTATCCAAGATGGCATCAGATGATGAAAATATTCAGGCATACGTGTATGACGGACAGCTGTTTACATCAAATGAAAAAGATAATTCATTAAGTCTTATATACACATATCAGGATGGAGCTGAGGATAAATCATTTTTAGATGGGTACAAGCTACAGCCAATTCGTGTTGAAAACAGCGGCGATATTTATTTTATGGCATATGGTTATCACAGCAGAGGAAATCATGAGGGACAGGTTGGCGTCAGCTTCCTTCATTATAAATGTGAGACAGCCTGTATTGATGAAATCTTCTATATTCCAGTTACATTCTCGGAAGAGATCCTTATGAAAAATATGGGAACGCTTGCCTATGTCAATAATGAGTCTGATTTGATGTACCTTTTGTATCAGAGTACTGTGTATTCTATCGATTTAAGCAGTGGAGAGAAGGCACAGCTTGCTAAGGCATCAAGTGCAGGAAGCTTTTACTCCAATAAATCAAGCAGCCTTATTGCCTGGGAGGAGGGCGATGAGGGATATGCAGGCGTGATTAGAATTGCTGATCTAAGCACTGGAGAAACGTATCGTATAGATGCAGGAGAAGGTGAGTTTGTTCAGATTCAGGGCTTTTTGGGCAATGATCTGGTGTATGGCACGGGAAGAAAGAGTGATGTGCTGACACAGGCCGGACAGGTAGTGCATAAGCCTATGTATGAACTGGCAATACTTTCATTTGATGAAGACATGACACAGTCTGGTGCATATCAGATGGATGGATATTATATAGAAGGAACACAAAATTTTGGAGAACCAGCTAAACATTTATCGTCTTACGAAGAACAATGCGTCTGGAAGCTATGAAGAAGCGGCTGATGATCAGATGTTTTTCAATAATCGAAGCGATAAGAAGGTTACAAGCTTAACAAAGAGCAAAATTGCAGATGATTTCCAGAAGGTGTGGTCTATTAGTATTCCTCTCGATACAGAAAAGGTGCAGACAAATGGAACACTTTGCAAGATTCGCGATGTAGCTGCCTCATATCAGTTGAACTTAGATGATGGTGATCAGGGGCATCTTTACTATGTATATGCCAAGGGACGCTTACAGCAGATTGACAGTGTGCTTGCAGATGCTATTGACACCGCATATGATCAGATGGGAGTAGTGGTAGATGATAGGGCAAGCTATGTTTGGACAAGAGGAACTAGAGCGCTGAGTAAAAATCTGACATTTGAAGAACAGCAGGCAAAAAGCGCAGAAGATGGCTTAAGGGCATGCTTAGAGATTCTTATTTCTGCTGAAGGCGGAAAGGCATCTTTAGTAGAAGCACTTTTGAATGAGAAGACGGCTGTTGAGGATATTATGACTCAGGCAATAGAGGCTGAAAACACAAAAGATACATCAAAAAGTGTAAGCGGCCGTGCAGAAAATCTAAGAGGCAGCAGTGTAACACAGATTTTATATTATATCAACGAAAATCATCTGGTGCTTGCGGTTACTGGAGACAGCAGTGCGCTATTGCTTACAGGCTATGACACAAAAAATGTAAGTGTGTATGATCCCGTTACATCAGAGACTACTACGATGGCAATTGCTGATGCACAAGAATATTTTGAGGCATATGACTGTGCATTCTTTGCATGGATAAAATAAGGAAAGTAAGTTATGTTTTGTAGGAATTTTCCTAAAAAAGTGGCTGATTGCGCTCTACTGTTATAAAAATTTTGCATTGCACAAAACAGTCACACTCTGTATAATAAAAAAGAAAAAGTATGAAGCAATGTTTGCCCGCCAGAAAGCATAGTGCATCGAGGATGAGAGCAGACGATAACAAAAGCAGGAGGAATTGCAATGGAGAAGGAGTCGGTTATTGTATTAGACTTTGGTGGTCAGTATAATCAGCTGATTGCACGCCGCGTGCGCGAGTGCAACGTATACTGTGAGGTAAAGCCTTACACGATGAGCCTGGAAGAGATCAAAAAAATAAATCCTAAGGGAATCATCTTTACTGGTGGTCCAAACAGCGTTTATGATGAAAAGTCACCACATTATGACAAAGCCATTTTTGAATTGGGTATTCCGATTCTTGGTATTTGCTATGGTTCACAGTTAATGGCATGGAGTCTTGGCGGAACTGTAGAGACAGCACCGACAAGTGAGTATGGACATACAGAGGTGGAGGTTGACACAGAGGACGCTTTATTTGAAGGCGTATCAAAGACAACTGTTTGCTGGATGAGCCACACTGATTACATTGCAAAGGCACCGCAAGGTTTTCGTGTGACTGCGCATACACCTGTATGCCCGGTAGCCGCAATGTCCTGCCCAGAGAGAAAGCTTTATGCAACACAGTTCCATCCAGAAGTTATGCATACAGCAGAGGGGATGAAGATGCTCTCAAACTTCGTATACAAGGTTTGTGGATGTCACGGAGATTGGAAAATGTCATCCTTTGTAGAGACAACAATCGCACAGCTACGTGAGCGTATCGGTAATGGCAAGGTTCTTGTGCATTATCTGGCGGAGTAGATTCTTCTGTTGCAGCCGTACTTCTTTCTAAGGCAATTGGCAAACAGCTGACTTGTGTATTTGTAGATCATGGCCTGCTTCGTAAAAATGAGGGTGATGAGGTTGAGGCTGTATTTGGACCCAAACGGCTCATATGAGTTAAACTTTATTCGTGTCAATGCACAGCAGCGTTATTATGAGAAGTTAAAGGGCGTTACAGAGCCAGAGGCAAAGAGAAAGATTATCGGTGAGGAGTTCATCCGCGTATTCGAGGAAGAGGCAAGAAAGATCGGTGCTGTCGACTATCTGGTACAGGGAACCATCTACCCGGATGTTATCGAGTCTGGTCTTGGAAAGTCAGCTGTTATTAAGTCTCACCACAACGTAGGAGGACTTCCAGACGTAGTTGATTTCAAGGAGATCGTAGAGCCGCTTCGTATGCTGTTTAAGGATGAGGTTCGTAAGGTAGGATTAGAGCTAGGCATTCCGGACTATCTTGTATATCGTCAGCCATTCCCGGGCCCGGGTCTTGGAATCCGTATTATCGGAGAGGTAACAGAGGAGAAGGTAAAGATCGTTCAGGAGGCTGATTATATCTACCGTGAGGAGATTGCAAAGGCAGGTTTGGATAAGGGTCTTGGTCAGTATTTTGCAGCGCTCACCAACATGAGAAGTGTTGGTGTTATGGGTGATTTCCGTACCTACGATTACGCAATTGCGCTTCGCGCTGTAAATACTTCAGATTTCATGACTGCTGACGCAGCGCAGCTTCCGTGGGAAGTACTTGGAAAGGTAACAAACCGTATCGTTAATGAGGTAAAGGGTGTAAACCGCGTAATGTACGACTGCACAGGAAAGCCGCCGGCAACAATAGAATTCGAGTAACAAAAAACGCTCTCTACTTATTATTAGAGAGTTAAGTATACCCGTTGGAGAACACGATGTTTTCCAACGGGTTATTTTAAGTCAGTTTGAATTAAGTTCAGAAAGGGGACTTTATGTATAACACTATTGTAACACTTAAAAAATGGGCGAAGGCCCGAACGATCAAATCTGGCGGTGCCTGGATCTTTGATAATGAAATAGAAACTATTATGGGAAGATTTACAAACGGAGATATTGTGACAGTACATGATTTCGACGGATATCCTATGGGAAATGGTTTTATCAATCAAAATTCTAAAATTCGCATACGTATGATGACTCGCAAAGCAGATCAGGTAATTGATCATGATTTTTTTAACAATGCGCGTGAAAAATGCATGGGATTACCGTAAGACAACGGTAGATACTTCATCTTGCCGAATTATTTTTGGGTGAAGCAGATTTTCTTCCGGGACTTGTCATTGATAAATATGAAGATGTTCTGGTAGTGGAATGTCTGGCTTTTGGCATGGAAGCTTTTAAAGAAGAAATTGTGGAAATTTTAAGGAACTTCTTTTAAAAGATGGCATCTTAATCCGCGGAGTCTATGAGCGCAGTGATGCAAACGAGCGCACAAAAGAGGGATTGCCAAAGGTAAAAGGCTTTATCGGGGATGAATTTGACACAACTGTGGAAATTATTGAAAACGGTGTGCATTATCTTGTAGATGTGGCAAATGGTCAGAAAACAGGATTCTTCCTTGATCAGAAATATAATCGTCTTGCTATGCAGCGTATATGCAAAGGCAAAAAGGTATTGGATTGTTTTACCCACATGGGAACGTTTGCGTTGAATGCAGGTATTGCCGGTGCAAGTGATGTTACCGGACTTGATATTTCTGAATACGCAGTTTCTCAGGCAGAAGCCAATGCACGCTTAAACGGACTTCAGGATACAGTTCACTTTCGCTGTGCGAATGTGTTAGATGAATTACCAAAACTTGCTGCAGCAGGCGAAAAATATGACGTAGTTATTCTTGATCCGCCTGCTTTCACAAAATCAAGAGAAGCTACTAAGAATGCAATCAAAGGATATCGTGAAATCAACATGAAGGGACTTAAGCTTGTAAAAGACGGTGGCTATTTGGCTACTTGTTCCTGCTCTCATTTCATGACACAGGAGCTGTTGGCAAAAACCGTAAAAGAAGCAGCAAAAGCAACACATAAAAGACTTCGTCAGGTGGAATTTCGCACACAGGCTCCAGACCATCCGATTCTGTGGGCAGCTGATGAAAGCTATTATCTAAAGTTCTTCATTTTCCAGGTTGTGGAGGAGAAATAAGAGCCATTGGGGACAGGCGACGGTATTTTACCTGTCCCCGATGGCTCGCCATCGTCTTATTTATTCTGAAAATTTATCACTGTAATGAATATGCATGTCTTCCCAGTCAGTAAATAATACATAGAATACTCGACCGTATTGTTGACTATTTACGATTCTTCCATGATCAAGTACAGAAAGATAAGAGCCGTCAGCTTTTCGAAGATGAAAGTGAATATAATCATTTTCGTTGCCGCTGTCAATTTGTTCCCAAATGCTTGATTCTATCTTTTGCTGTTCATCTTCCCTAATCAGGTTGCGAAAGCTTTTTTGGCAAGCCTAAATAGTTCATCCATATTTTTATAGCCTGTCATGCGAAGAAACTCGTGGTTTGCATAAAATAGCTCGTCATCAGTTTTGTCAGCCCTGTATATAATAAAAGCGCCCGGAAGATGTTCGGAGATATCCTTGAGGGCAAATCCAAGTTGTTTGCGAGCACCTAACTGAAGACCATTTCTGTAAGCCATGCATCCATTTTTTCCATGAAGTTTTATCTCATAAAGAGCAGCATCTGCACAGCGCATGAGCTGGGAACGGTTTGAAGCAAAGGTTGGATATTCAGCATATCCGAGCGAAATATAAAATTGATATTCCTTTCCATTGCATGAAAATACCCTTGGAATTTTTGTGAATTGCTCCAACTGTTCTTCTGCATCGTCATATGTGCAATTAGGCAGAAAAATACAGAACTCATCACCACCGTTTCTTCCTAGTAATGCATTAGATGGAAAAAAGTTTTTCATACTATCAGCAAGATTTTTTAAAGCTTTGTCGCCGTAGGAATGTCCATAGATATCATTGATAAATTTAAAGTCATCTATGTCAAGGAGTGCGACTACAAAATGTGACTTCGGATTTTTTGCAATCATTTTTTCCACTAATTCATCAAATCCATAACGATTGTAAATATTGGTAAGAGAATCCATGTGCGCCAGAGTTTGAAATTTGTTTTTATTTTCTTTCGATGATAACCATACCCAGGTAAGACATGACATAATCAATACGATAGAAGTAAAAAATCCAATGATTACAGCTACAAAGGCAACATTTCCCCAACCACTCTTAGGCATTACCTCAAATTTCCAGTTTTCCTCACCTATTGTAAAATCATAAGAAACGGAGCTTATTATTTGACCATTTGACTGACAAACAACTTCATAAGTGTTGTCCCAGGGAGAGGCAGTTTTTGAAAGTTTATATTCATAACCAAAATTTGAAAGCGCACTGATCGAGTCTGAGAAAATATCAGGAACACGCAAAATGGCAATCGTAAATCCCCAGAAATATTCATTTCCACTTTCATCCTTCAAAAAAAGCGGATTTCGGACAGCAATTCCAGATTCTCCCTGCTTTAAACTCAAAAGGACCTTGTACAATCAAAGTATGGTTGTCTCTTGCATAACAGGAAATTCTTCCAGCGATCTTTATCATGAATAAGATCAATCTTACCTACCTCATTTCCAGCAGCAGGATAAATAACTGTTACAATGCCATCTGGAGCAAGCTGCACACTTTCAATGGAATCAGAAATAATATTGTTTGCAATAGTGTCAAAGTGGTCAAATTTTCCATTTTGGCTGATCAAAATCCTGCTGTAAAGTATCAGTAATTGCAATTCCGTTAGTGATCTCATTCTTTATACGCTCACCATAAGCTTCTGCATTTAATTGCGCTGTTATACGTCTTTGCTCTTTGCTTCGTGAGTCTGCTTGGTATGCAATAAAACCAACAGACATATGCCAGCAAAAAAGATAATAGAGGCACAAGCGTTTTTTTCTTCACCCTGTCACCTCCTTTTGCGCATCATATATTTGTTTTTGCAGTAAAAAAATTATAGCACGAAAATTGATGGTGTCAAGAGTTTTAGTTACGGTTCAGCGTCTTACTAGATCTGGACAAATTTCATGCTTACATGAAACTTTGTTTTTCTTAAATAAAGGTTGTCAAATATTTTTGTATTAGGTATAATTAAATAGTTAAGTGGCATCGGAAAAATCAGTAAGCCCAAAATTAAGGAAAAGAATAAGGAGGAGTTTAATATGAATGTTACTGAAATCAGACGTCCAGCTGATATGGAGAGAATTACAACGCCAGAGCTTTGCCAAGGCTTTTATTGAGGAGCAGGTTGCGCTGATTAAAGAGCAGGTGGGAGATAAGAAGGTTCTTCTTGCACTTTCTGGTGGAGTTGATTCATCTGTTGTTGCAGCACTTTTAATTAAAGCGATTGGTCAGCAGCTTGTATGTGTTCATGTTAATCATGATCTGCTTCGCAAGGGCGAGCCAGAGCAGGTAATTGAAGTGTTCCGTAATCAGATGAATGCGGCATAAAAAATAAATCAATATCAAGTGCAATGGTATTTTCACATTTTCTTTGCTTGTCTTTTGGTATATTTTCGTTTTGGTTTTTCAATCCCTTGGTCTTGGATATATCTTTCTAGTGTTTCAATGTTTGCGCCTCCGGTAGTGGTAATGAAATAACTGTCTGACCAGAAGCTATCCTTCCAGAGCTTATCTTTGATCTCATCCCAAAATTTTGCTCGAACTTCTTTTGAAAGTTGGGTCTTAAGACTGCACACAACAACGGATGGTGCTGCTGTTGCAGGAAGTTCAAACAGGATATGGATGTGATCGGGTTCTCCATTTAGTTCGAGAAGCTTTCCCTGATAACACTGTTCAATCAGATGAGTAGCATACTGTCTCATGTGTGTAATGATGGGTTCTGTCATTACCCTTCTGTGATATTTAATGACAAACACTGCATGATAAGTGAGTTTGTAAACGGCATGTCGTTTTCTGTTTAAATCGTCCATAAAAAACCTCCATTCATTTTACAATCGATACTTGCAATATCTCTTTAAATGTGCTATAATAATAGCATATTTAAAAGGATATTTCAACAGTTAACCTATTTTTCAACCGAGGTAATTTGCATGGAACTATCAAGGACAATCAATTCGGATAAGCGTTACTATTTAGATAAGAAAACCATTGAAAATGCCGCATCGCTTCTAGAGACGATGCGTGTATTTAATGATGCCAAAATGGATCTGTACAATGCACTCTATGATCAGAAATATTTAAATGCAGGGCCGTTACTTGACCATGCCTATCCTGTCTTTTTGAAAGAAAAATACAAAACCAATGATTATTATAATGCAGCAATCTATACAGCAGCTTCTGGACAGATTTCTTCACAAAAGGAACTAAAAAAGTATTATAAAACGACAATCGCTGCAGATTTAAAGAATCGTGATGAAAAGATTCAGTCTGTGAAAGAAGAGTTGGATAAAAAGAGAGCAATTAAAAACTCCATTCGTCTCTATATAAAAACAAAAAAATGGATTAAACCATATCCGAAATGCCAGTCGAAGGTTAGAGGATTTAAGATCATTTTGTTTAATAAGACGATGGTGAATCTGGATGAGTATGAGCGTAAGATTGAAGCTGATATTCGTAAGTTAAAGACACGTTTGGCTCTGGTAACAGAAGCAAGAAAACGCAAAGCGAAGAAACTGGAGAACCTTGAAAAACTTCCACCAGAGCGGATTGTGTTTGGTGGAAAGAAGTTGTATTCTGAGAAAGATGTAGTTGAAGTTACAAAATCCGATGATTCATCAAATGATAAGGACCAGAAAACTTCGAAAAAGGCATCTAATAAATGGAGACAAGAGTTTTTTGAAAAGCGCCACCAGAGTATGTCACTTCCGGGCAGACATACGTCAAAGTATGGAAACTTCCTGTGTAAATATGATGGGAAAGATCTGTCTGTTACCTGCATAGATGGTTCTGTTACGATCTTTCATGATTTTAAGCTTCCAAGAAACGAAGAAAGTTTTCAGAAAAACTTTACCTGCAAGCCAGAAGAGCGACAGTCACTTTGCTACAATTTCATTTTGAAGCGTGATAAGGAAAATAAGCAGTATCTGATCGTCTCCGTTACTATGAAGCTAAAAGCATATGAAAACAGTTATTACGGAAATGGTGCAATTTCTATGGATATTAATTATGATCATTTTGCATTGGCAGAACTGGATGAAACCGGAAAACTGCTTGACCAGAAGTTAATTCGATTTGACCTTATGAACAAATCTACTGGTCAGGTTACAAATATTTTGGGAGCAGCAGTGAAGGATATATTTGATTGGTGTGCAGAAAAGGATAAACGTCTCATTGTGGAAGACATTGATTTGACGATCAAACTGGCATCCAGAAAATACGGAAACCGAAAAGGAAATCATCATATGACCTTGTTTGCTTATCAGAGGATTGCATCAAGCATTGAAAATCAGAGCTTAAAACGAGAAATTGCCTTTTGCAAGATTGATCCGGCCTATACCAGTCAAATGGGAAAGTTTCTGTTCATGCGAAAGTATGGAATTTCCATTCATCAAGCTGCGGCATATACGATTGGTCTGGTAGGTCTCGGTTTGTATGAGAAACTGGTACCAGACTCGCGGATGCTAAATCTTCTGAAAACAAAAGAAGGTACTGTACCAGAGTTTTCACAAGAAACCTACAAGAATATCTGGGCAAGGATCACAAATACATTTTCAGGTATTCGAAAACATTTCTTCTACCGAAGCATTCCGTATGAGGTGCTAGAAGAAAGAAAGCGACCAAGTTTAAGAACTTTAGCCGCTGAAATGAAAATACGGTATATGCCAGTATTTGAGTAATCTATAAACTTTTTAATCAAGGTAACCCGAAAACAATATAGAATTGTAACTGTAAATCTTGCCCTTTTGTCACCACTTTCTGGATGTGTATCAATCGTATGATACAATGTGGGGGTGGACGGACGGCACTAGGGCAATCCTGTTCCTGACTTACAAAGCACCGCAAGATGTCGGCGAAGTTAGGAAAAGCGTAACTCTGGACTAAATCGCGGTTCCAATGCATCCCAATGTGAGAAATCCTGACGGCTGCAACGGAATCCTCGTCCGACCCGTCGGGCGGGGTTGTTCAAACACAAAAGAAACAATACAAGCAAAATAAACCATTAAAAGTGAAAAATATGGCCTTCAACCATTATTTTAATAGTATTGGTTGACATTTAGCCCTATTTTCATGATTTTGAGGCTTAAAAATTAAAGAAAAAAGTTTGGCGGAATCGCAAAAAGTGCTGTGCGGTTCCGCCTTTTTTGTGTCGAAATGGCGGTTATGCAGTACAGCTGTTTGTGCTATAATTATATTAAAGAAGATGAAAAGAAAGCGAAAAGATATAAGAATAGTATTAAGAAAATTCAAAAAAAGAGAGGTATTGTGTATGAAGAAGAGAAGTTTGAATAAAATAAAGCAAATGGTGTCGATTGGTATGTCATGCATTATGGCAGGTTCTACATGCAATCTTCCAATGATGCTGCATGCAGAAGAGGTTCAGACAGAGAACATGCATCCAACTTATATGGTTACTTCATTTGATGAGTTGAACGAACTGCGACCTGTACTAAGAAGGCAGTTTGCACAGAATGCGGAATAGAATATGGTGAAGTAGACTCTAAGAACCATGACATTTTGTATCATGCCGCACAAGCTCCTACATGTACAAAAAACGGACATGAAGCATACTGGAAGTGCAAGAACTGTGCGAAGCTGTTTTCAGATGAAGCCGGAAAAAATGAAATCAATAACCCAGTAGAGATAAATGCAAACGGCCATGCGCTAGAAAAGGTAGAAAAGAAAGAAGCCGGCTGTACAGAAACTGGACATGAAGCATACTGGAAGTGCAAGAACTGTGCGAAGCTGTTTTCAGATGAAGCCGGAACAGATGAAATCAGTAAACCGGTAGAGATAAATGCAAACGGCCATGACCTTAAAAAGGTAGAAAAGAAAGCACCGACCTGTACAGAAATCGGTTGGGAAGCCTACGATACCTGCAAGCGAGAAGGTTGCGGTTACACTACTTACGTGGAATTGCCAACATTGAATCATGACTTAGAACATCATGAAGCGAAGGCAGCTACCTGCACAGAGATAGGCTGGGAAGCTTATGATACATGTAAGCGAGAAGGTTGTAATTACACTACCTACAAGGAACTGCCAGCATTAGGTCATGAAGACAGCAATAACGATCATTTCTGCGATGCTTGCAGCATGAAAATTAGTGATCATAGTTATGAAAGCAAAATAGCAAGAGAAGCGACTACAACTTACACAGGAATCAGAATTTATACCTGTACGAAGTGTGGACACTCTTATACGGAGGAGCTTGCAAAGCTGCCAAGTCAAACTAATCAAGCTGATCAGACAAATCAAATTGAGCCAGCTAATAATAAACCGTGACGAGTGTATTTTTAAATGTAATTGATCTTGCAGCAAAGAACTTTAGAATATCATTTGGCTGATGATTCAGATGCTTTTAAAGCATGTAATAGCAACATTTGGTAATTCACATGTTTTAGGTAAATAGGTTAATCCATTGCAATCAAGTAACTTTATGCAATAATTACAGTTCACGGATAAGCCAATGTTTACAGCAAA
>ENA-OQCW01000412-OQCW01000412.1-human-gut-metagenome-genome-assembly--contig:-NODE-412-length-26315-cov-5.606423_pt1 | contig 26315 bp, 24 predicted proteins | sample MGYA00242767_ERZ504593 | MGnify/ENA primary metagenome ERZ504593 (study PRJEB26092, sample SAMD00036307) | human gut metagenome | host: Homo sapiens | study: EMG produced TPA metagenomics assembly of... | reverse complement strand
AAAGACTTATTAAAGTCTTCCGCTAATAATTATTATGATTGGCGATTTGGAAAAGTATATTATAAAAAGAAAGGACATGGAAGTCCACTCTTATTAATTCATGACTTGACAGTTTACAGTTCTGCTTATGAATGGAACAAGGTAATTGATAAACTGGCAGAAAATCATACCGTATATGCTTTAGACCTTTTAGGATGTGGACGTTCTGAAAAACCAAAAAGTAACTTATACCAACTTTTTATATGTGCAACTAATATCAGACTTTATCAAAAATGTCATTCGTGAAAAGACAGATATTGTTGCCAGTGGTTTTCGGGTTCTTTGTTTTACTTGCTTGTCATAATGAATCTGAATTGTTTGGTAAATTATCATTAATCAATCCACCTTCTTTATCTGGACTTTCTAAAGCACCAACTAAAAGAAATAAATTATATAAATTTATATTAGAGCTTCCTATCTTTGGAACTTTAATATATAATATGAAAACTTGCCAAAGTAATATTCAGTTATTGCTTACAGAGCAATACTTGTATAATCCTTTTTTAGCTTCTGCCGAAATTATAGATACTTATTATGAAGCATCTCATAAAGGATACGGAAATGCAAGATTTTTATTATCCAGTATTGTAGGAAACTATACAAATAATAATGTTACACATGCTTTAAAAGATATTAACAATAGTATTGTTATCATTAATGGAGATGCAGAAGCTCAAAGAGAAGAAACAAAAGATAGTTACTTAAAATGTAATCCCGCTATCGAATATTTTAATATTACCAAAGCCAAACATCTTCCTCAATTAGAAAACCCTGATAGTCTTTTAGAAATACTTAATATCTGTATATAAAGTTTCCCACTATAATACGACCTTAAAAAAGGAGATTTGCATTAGATTGTTTAATGCAAATCTCCCTTTTTTCATTCTAATGTTTCACGTGAAACATTTTATTTTTTCCAATTTTCTATCATTCTGTCAAATGCTTCTATCATCTCTCTTACTTTCATTTTATTAACAAGCATCTGACTTCCGTCTGTTTTTGTTACTAAATAGAAATTTTCATCATAAAGATAATAACTAACTTTATCCTTTATACCATCTTCTTTTTCAAAGGTAATTGCGATTTCTGCGTTTTCACCATTCTGTCCCTCTGTCATATTCTGCCATTCTAATCCACTTACTTTTGAATAGAAATCTGATATATCTTCGTACTGAATTTCTTCATCATTTAAATAATATTTTGTTTCTGTTGTAGTTTCTTCTGAGTCTTCACCTTCCACTTCTGTCTCTTGTCTTGTAAGAACATAAGTTTCACCATTTCTTTCTATGGTAACTTTGTCCATATCAGCCAAAGAATAATCTGTCACTAAAGAACTTACTAATTCCTCTGAAGCTAAATTCATAATTTCTTCCACCGTAGCTGCTGCCATAATATAAATATAGCTGCTGTCTGCGGTTTTTACATAATAATTTCCGTCTTCATCTGTACTTCCTATCAGCAGAACAAATTCTTTCGCAACCATAATCGGTTCTTCTTCTGCATCCTCACCTTTTGTTTCCTCTGAAGCATCTTCACTCTCCTGCTCTTCTTCATAAGAAACGGTTATTTTCTTAGGATTATCCAAACCATAAGCAGACAAATCACTTATATCATAACTGATAAATTTCATCAAACTCAAGCTAGAAAAATAATTCATATAATCATTTACTTTAGAAGTATCTACAGATACTTGACTTCCGTCTTCCTTATATAAAGTCCATAATCCTCCAACTTCTTCCTCCTGCAAGGTTTTTCACTCCACTCTCGCTGCTAATTTCAATTTTTTTAATATTACCTACGGCAATTTGCGGTAATTCTTCCATTTTTGCCAAATCATTTTTTTCAAACTGTAAATCGGTTTTTAAAGAAGAATTTACCAAATATATTTTTTCATTATTTCCTATACTCATATAAGTACCGGAAACTGCTTCATTATCATCGCCAAAATTCAACACTGTTTGTTCATTATTTTTAGCTGTAATTGTAGCTCTTAACTTAGGTTCTGATAATCCATAATCTGCAAAATTTTCTACATCCGTCAATTCTCTCTGAGCTTTCACAGAAGTCAATCCTGAAATAATATTTGAAATAATATCCTGATTTAATGGAAGATTTTCATCTTCAGCATATTTCCATGTATCTTCTTCTTTTACAAAAGTGTATAGAACACCGTCATTTTCAATAGAAACCTGTGAAACATTCTCCACTTCCACCTCGAAAGCCGTGATTTCTTTTTCTTCTGTCTGTTCTTCTTTCTCCTTTGGTCCTGCTACTTTTAAACCTATATATACACCAATTAAAATCAAAAGTATTACAATTCCTGCAATCAACCCTTTTTTCTTTTTCATACTACTGTTTTCTCCTTTTCAGCCAAATTCCAAAACCAACAAGCAGAATAGTTGCAGGTACAACAGCTGTTACAAAAATACTCCAAAAACTTGCATCGCTGGATGGCACCATCAAAGCTGTCATATCATAAGATTTACTTGGAATAGAAATACTACTATCCTCCTCTGTGCCACACAGCCATGAAAGTGATGAAGAAAGCAATTCATAATTTGCTCCGGAAACGGTTGCGTTCATCTGATCATTAAAAATTGCACTGGATGCAAAATATACAATTTGTGTCTTCTTATCATCTCCTAAGTCTTCTGTAATGGATACTGCCAATGGAAATGGTCCTTCCAAATCTCCATCCTCTTTTTCTGTTGTCTCCATATTTTCTAAGTCAGTTTTTTGATAAGCACTGTCAGAAGTTGTTAAAATTGCTGTCTATTTTTATCGTATCTCTTACGTTTTCCAAGCTCTTAATCCCTGGGGATAATGCGGTCAACACATATTTACTCTTTGAAGATAAATTTGAATTAATTTCATGACTTTCAATATTCGGTAATAAATAATACTGATTTTGTGCTATATAATGATCCTGATCGCCTTCTAATATAATGCCATTTTCAGGCTGAACACCGTAATTTTCCAGTACAGAATTGAAATTCGGCATTTCTATCTCTGTATAATCGGATAAAATAATTGCCTTTCCACCATTTTCCAGATAACTAATAATTTTTTTTGCTTCATCTTCTGCAATATCGGTTTTCGGAGAGAAAATAAACAAACACTCTGTATCTTCCGGCACTGCTTCTTCTGTAAGCAGATTTAAATCGCGAATTTCAATATTCGATTTCTGGATTGTTTCCTTCATGGACTCACTCATAGAAAGTTCGTCATGTCCTGTCAAAGTATACAATACAGGCATATCTTCAGAAACTACATAATTAATCGCACTGGTCAACTGTCCTTCACCGTCAAATCCTGTTACCTGCTGAGAATAAGTTTGATAATTTACAGTTGTTTCATACATATCCTGATAATCTACAACTTTATTTTTTTCTCCACATTCTACAATAATACTGTTATTGCTCAATTGCTCTGAAGTATATTGAGAAGCAAATTTAGGATAAACTGCCGGATCTTTCTTTTCTACTTTAATATGTTTACTACCTTCTTCATACTTTTCCAGTAGCTTTTCAATATCATTGCTTTCCGTACCATCTTGAGCAATGTAGTACAGATTGACATCCGTTTTCAAAATTCTTCAGGATTTTTTCTGTCTGTTCACCAATGGTATACAGTTTTTGACTGCTCAAAATCAAACTCTCTGTATTTTGATGGAATTTCCTGTATTACCAAAATTTAAAAATTACCACAATGGCAATCATCAGCGCTGTCATAGCAATGCTGTAAGAGCCATGTTTCAACATTTTTTATTTCCTTTATTTCTGTGAGCATTTACCATTTTTTTTAAATTTTCATGTCATCCTCCTAGCTCCAACGGCGTTTCTGTATACACTGAACAGTCAGAAATACAAAGATGCAAACAACAGAAACCATATAAATAATTCCTGTTACATCAAAAATTCCACCTACAAAATTATCAAAATGATTTGCAATTGCAAACAAATTTAGAAACTTCTGAATAAGTCCGGTAAATACTGTAGGTTTTATAAAATACACTGCAGCTATACCGATTACCAAAACACCTCCTGCGCAGGAAGAAAAAATAATATTTTTTGTCAGCTGATAAACAACAATTCCCACTACCACTGCAATTATCAAAAATGCTACCATAGAACTTATGGCTGTATCTGAGAAAAAGCTTTCAATTCCATCCATCATATAACTGCAAAATAAAATTCCAAAAGTCAATACAGCTGCAATGACCTGACTTTCTGTAACAGAAGAAAGAAACAAGCCCACAGCAATCTGGGCACATCCCAAAAAGAAAAATCCAATCACAGCCACATAAGCCATAGGATATGATATAACTCCATATCTTCCCATAATTAATGGATAAAAGGCGCTTATACCAACAGGTATGGCATAAATAGTCACCATACTTAAATATTTACCTAAAATAACCTTCCACACAGAAACAGGAGCTGTTAAAAGAAGCTGATCTGTCCGATTTTTCTTTTCCTCCGCCAATATTCTCATTGTTAAAATCGGTGTAATAACCAAAAATAAAAAAGTAACAGAGCTTAATGTTGCCCCAAAATCAGGACTTGCATATTGCAAATTGTAGGCAGTAAAATAAATGCCCAATATCAACAAAACGAATGCAATAAATACATATCCTACCATTGAAGTTAAATAACCCCTCAATTCTTTCTTATAGACTGCCAGCATATTTATTGTTCTCCTTCCATTTCCTTATCTCGCATTTTTCCCTCGTCATTTGTCAGCTTCAGGAACACTTCTTCCAAAGACATATTTGTAGGCTGCATACGAAGAATTGGACATTTCACTTCCGAAAGCGCAAAAAAGATATTTTCTCTCATATCCATATCTCCTGAAATCTTTATAGTAAAATCATGCGCACCTTCTGTCATGGAACTATGATATGCAATATTTTCAATATTCTCTACCATACCAAGAGCATCTCGAATAACAGCTTCTTCTCCTTTTACAGTAAGCTCCAGAGAATTCATCCCCGTCATCACCTTACTTAAATTTTCCGGTGTATCACTGGCAACTAATTTCCCCTTATCAATAATCAAGACCTGATCACAAACTGCACTAACCTCAGAAAGAATATGGGAACTTAAAATAACTGTATGCTTCTGTCCAAGGCTTTTTATCAAATCTCGAATTTCAATAATCTGCTTTGGGTCTAATCCTACGGTTGGCTCATCTAAAATAATAACCTCTGGATATCCTAAAAGAGCCTGTGCCAGACCAACACGCTGTTTATATCCTTTCGAAAGATTTTTAATCAATCTTCGTTTCATATCTTCCAGCTTAGTAGTTGACATAACTTCTTTGATATTCTTTTCTCTTTTTTCTTTCGGAATAGCCTTCAACTCAGCAGCAAATTTTAAATATTCCAATACCGTCATATCCTGATACAAAGGTGGTATTTCCGGTAAATATCCGATTTTTTTCTTTGCTGTTTCCGGTTCATCTAAAATATTATGACCATCAATGAGAATTTCTCCTTCTGTAGAAGCAATATAACCGGTAATCATATTCATGGTCGTAGATTTCCCTGCGCCATTTGGCCCCAGAAACCCGTAAATTTTCCCTTTTTCTACTGTAAAATTCAAATGGTCTACCGCCGTATGGTTACCATATTTCTTTACTAGATTTTTTACTTCAATCAAAATATTCCCTCCTTTTTTGACAATACATTCTTCTTCTAAAACTTCTTTGTCTTTTTCCATTCTATGGAAAAAAATGTGATAAAAATTAGGTAAGACTGTGTTTTTTTTGTGAAAAAAAGCCCGCTGACTTTATCCTTGATAAAATCAACGGGCTTTTTATTTCCTATATAATTGGCTCTTTTGTCGGAGTTCCTGCTTTTCTTGGATACTTCTTTGGCGTTCCTTTTACCTTTTTAATCACCACCAATGTCCTATCCATATCGGTTTTATAAAGCTTAAAATCCACTTCCTTTTCTAATTTTCCACCCAAAACAGAAATGGCTTTCTTAGCCTCAGAAACCTCTTCTGCCGCCTTTCCTGACTTGTAAGATACAAAGTATCCGCCTTCCTTTACATAAGGCATACAATACTCACTTAAAGATGCCAAACGTGATACTGCTCTTGATACACTTAGATCATATTTCTCTCTGTACTCTGCCTTTCTGGCTGCATCTTCCGCTCTGCCATGAACCGTTTGAATACCGGTAAGTCCCAGTTGTTCTATTACTTCATTTAAGAAATTCAACCTCTTATTTAAAGAGTCAAGCAGTGTAATCTGAAGATGAGGAAATGCAATTTTAAGAGGAATTCCCGGAAATCCTGCGCCTGTTCCTACATCAATACAGGTAGAAATCTTAGACATATCCATACCTTTTACAATAGAAAGACTGTCCACAAAATGTTTTAAAAGCACCTCTTCAAAGTCCGTAATTCCGGTTAAATTCATCACCTTGTTCCACTCAACTAAAAGCTCATAATACTGCACAAACTGCTTTTTTTGTTCTTCATTCAGCTGTATTCCATATTCTTTACAGCCTTCTTCCAGAATAGTTAAATCGTAATTCATGCCTTCTTTTCTCCTCTATTTTCCTCTTCTGTAAGACTCCATATAGACCAGTAAAACAGAAATATCAGCCGGAGAAACTCCTGCAATTCTGGATGCCTGTCCTATGGAAATCGGACGATATGCATTTAATTTCTGTTTTGCTTCAATACGAAGTCCACTGATTGCATCATAATCAATATCCTTTGGAAGCTTTTTATTTTCCAGTTTTTTAAATCCTTCTACCTGTTTTAACTGACGTCTGATATACCCATCATATTTGATATTAATGTTAATTTGTTCCCTTACATCATAAGGAAGTTCAGGACGTTTTTTATCTAAAAGAGCTACAATATCATAAGATAATTCTGGTCTTCTGATTAAATCTCCAAGAGAAATTCCATTCTTCAAAGGGGTACTTCCATACTGTTCTAAAAGCTCCTGTACCTCTTTTACAGCCCCTACATGTACATGTTCCATACGCTGTGTTTCTTCTTCTATTTTCTCTTTTTTCCACTGAATATAATCATACTGTTCCTGTGTTACAAGCCCGACCTGATATCCTTTTTCTCTCAATCGAAGGTCCGCATTATCCTGTCTTAACAGCAAACGATACTCTGCGCGGCTTGTCATCATACGGTAAGGTTCACGGTTTTCTTTTGTTACCAAATCATCAATCAATACGCCAATATAAGACTCTGAACGGTCTAAAACCAACTGTTCTCGACCTAAAATTTCCATTGCCGCATTAATACCGGCTACAAGTCCCTGTGCCGCTGCTTCTTCATATCCTGAGCTTCCATTAAACTGTCCGCCTGAAAATAATCCCTTTATATTTTTAAATTCTAAAGTAGGATATAACTGTCTTGCATCAATGCAATCATACTCGATTGCATAAGCATTTCGTACGATTTTTGCATGCTCTAATCCCGGCACAGAATGATACATTTCATACTGTACATCCTCTGGCAAAGAACTGGACATTCCGCCTACATACATCTCATTTGTAGACAATCCTTCCGGTTCAATAAATACCTGATGGCGATTTTTGTCTGCAAATTTTACAACCTTATCTTCAATAGAAGGACAATAACGAGGGCCTGTTCCCTCAATCATTCCTGAATACAAAGGAGAACGGTCTAAGTTATTTCTGATAATCTCATGTGTCTTTTCATTTGTATAAGTCAACCAACAGGATATCTGGTCAATTTGCACATCTTCCGGATTTGTAGAAAAGGAAAATGGAACAACTCTTTCATCGCCAAACTGCTCTTCCATCTTTGAAAAATCAATACTTCTCTTATCAATACGTGCCGGTGTCCCTGTTTTAAAACGATACATTTCAATTCCCAGCTCTTTTAAAGAATTTGTAAGATAATTGGCTGCCTGCAGTCCATTCGGTCCTGTTTCATTGCTGATATCTCCATAGATACATCTGGCTTTTAAATAAGTTCCGGTACACAAAACAACTGCCTTTGTATGATATTCTGCTCCCGAATAAGTTTTTACACCTTTTACCTCTCCATCTTCTGCCATAATTTCTGTAACTTCGGCCTGACGAATGGTAAGGTGCTCTGTATTTTCCAAGGTTTTTCGCATTTCTCTTGTATATTCCTGCTTATCTGCCTGTGCACGGAGAGAATGCACCGCCGGCCCTTTCGATACATTAAGCATTTTAGATTGAATAAAAGTTTTATCAATATTTTTTCCCATTTCTCCGCCTAATGCATCAATTTCTTTTACCAAATGGCCTTTTGAGCTGCCTCCAATATTCGGATTACAAGGCATTAAAGCAATACTGTCCACACTTACAGTAAACATAATGGTTTCTAAGCCAAGTCTGGCACAGGCAAGCGCAGCTTCACATCCTGCATGTCCAGCTCCTACAATCGCTACATCATAATTTTCTGTTAGTACACTCATTTTGGATTTCCTTTCTACATTTCTTTCTGTTTTTTAAGAACTTATCCACATTTTTCTATTTTCCTGTGCAAAACTTAGAGAAAATTTCATTTACTAAATCCTCTCCTACAGATTCACCAATAATACTTCCCAAAACCTCATAAGCATTCATCAAATCAATAGAAAAGAAATCCTCCGGCATTTGCATTTCAATGCTATTCTCCACCATTTCCAGACTTCTTTTTGCCTCTTCAAGTGCTGCCTTATGACGCATATTCGTAATATAAATTTCATCATTAAAAGATAAATTTCCTTCAAAAAACATATCTTTAATCTGTGCTTCTAAAAGCTCTATTCCTTCTTCTTCCTTCGCAGAAACAGCTACTACAGGATGACTTGTTTTTTCCTTTAATTCCCCTTCTGTAACCTGCTGTTTCAAATCCATTTTATTTAAAATAACAATGGATTTCTTATCTTTTAAAAGTTCAATAATTTCCCTGTCATTCTCATCTAAAGGCACAGAGGAATCTACTACATAGAGAATTAAATCTGCATCTTTTGCATTTTCTACAGCCTTTTTTACACCGATTTTTTCCACTACATCATCTGTATCACGAATACCCGCTGTATCAATCATTCTAAGAGAAATTCCATGTAATACAATCGTTTCTTCTAATATATCTCTGGTAGTTCCGGCAATATCCGTTACAATTGCTCTTTCTTCTCCTACCAGCAAATTCAAAAGAGAAGATTTACCTGCATTTGGCTTTCCTACAATAACTGTTTTAATACCTTCCTTCATGAGTTTTCCTTCTCTTACTGTATTTAAAAGACTCTCTAATTTCTCTTTTAAAAGGCTTATTTCTCCCTTCAGGGTATCTCCATATCCATCAATACTGATATGTTCCGGATCATCTAAAGCTGACTCAATATAGGCAATTTGGTAAATAATTCCCTGTCTGATTTCCTTAATTACTCTCTGTATATTGCCTCTTAACTGGCTTATGGAGCTCTTTAATGCATATTCATTTTTTGCATTTATTACATCAATAACCGCCTCTGCCTGAGACAAATCAATCCTTCCATTTAAAAATGCACGCTTTGTAAATTCCCCTGGTTCTGCCGGTCTTGCTCCATATTTTATCACAGTTTCCAGCACCCTTTTCATAGCAAGAACGCCGCCATGACAATCTATTTCTACTGTATTTTCTCCTGTATAACTTCTGGGTGCATCCATAATCATTACCAGAACTTCATCTATTACCTCATCCTCGTCACATATAAAACCATACTGAATGGTATGTGACAAAACGTTCTCAATTCTCGTTTTTCCACCTTTAGAACGATATATTTTACCTACAATTTCCCTGCTTTGGGGGCCACTGATACGAATAATTCCAATTCCCGATGCAGTCATTGCAGTTGCAACAGCCGCAATTGTATCTGCCATAATTTTCTCCCTTCTATAAAAAAATTCCAGGAGAAAGCGCAGGGATTTCCCTATTATTCACGCTTTCACCTAGAATAATTTGTTTACTATCTGTTTTTCAATTTTACTACCACATGACGATATGGTTCGTTTCCTTCGCTGTAAGTTTCTACATAACGATTTCCCTGTAATGCAGAATGAATAATTCTTCTTTCATAAGGGTTCATTGGCTCAAGAGAAACTGTTTTTCTTGTTTTTCTTACTTTGTAAGCAATGCTTCTTGCCAGATTTTCCAGAGTTTCTTTTCTTCTGTTACGGTAATCCTCTGTATCAAGTTTTACACGAACATAACCCTGTGTTTCCTTATTTACTACCAGACTGGTAAGGTACTGTAAAGAGTCTAAAGTCTGTCCTCTTTTACCAATAAGAATACCCATATCCTGTCCGATAAATTCAATATCAAGATTTCCCTCAGAAGCTTTATATTCCATCTTAATTTCCACTTCCATATTCATGGCTTTGAAAACTCCGCTCAAGAACTTTTCTGCTTCTGCCTTCATATTTGCAATTTCTTCTTCGCTTCTTACAACAACTTTCTTTTCTTCATGTGGTGTTGCTGTTTCTTGTTGGATTTCTTTTTCAATTTCAGGTTCAACCTCTTTTACCGGCTTTACCTCTTCTTTAACTTTTTCAACTTCTTTTTTCTTTGGTTCCTTTGGTAAGGATTTTTGAACTTCTTTTTTTGCCGCTTTAATAATTGCCGGCTTTGCACCGAAACCTAAAAATCCTGCTTTTCCCTCAGAAACAATCTGAATTTCAAGGTTTTCACTGGATACTTCAAATTCAAGACTTGCCTTTGTAATGGCTTCATCTACTGTTTTAGCAGAAAACTCTCTGAATTCCATCTTTTTTCCCCCTTACCTTCTATTTCTTTTTCCCTTTGTTATTTGCATCAAATTGCGCCACCATATTTGCCTTTGACGCCAGACTACCCGGCTTTGTTTTTGGAACTTCAGCTGTATATGATGCTGTATTCTTTACAGAATTACTCTTGTCCGCAATAGTCTTTTTCTTTGGTTCTTCAATGTTACGCACACTCATCTTTGCCTGTTGGCTGATATTCTGAGAAGTAACACCTAATTTTGCCTTTTTCTTATCCATTTTTGCTTTATTCTTCTGAATAAATTCATCTATATTCATATTATTCAGATGTCTGTTAATAACAACCTGCTGCACACTTCTGATAACCGCACCGATAATCCAATAAATACCAATACCTACAGGGAATGTGAAACAGATAAATGCTGTCATCAATGGCATAAAAGTATTCATTGTTTTCATAGTTGTTTCCATCTGAGATGGTGTACCATTACTTGTGTTAGATGCTGTCTGAACAAGCTTCATATTCAAAACCTGTGTAGCCCATGCCAATACAGGAATTAAAACTGCTGCAAAAATCAACAGATAATGCTGTGTAGACCATCCGGACTGAATTAACGCCCATGGGTTATCTGCAATGTTCAATCCTAAGAAATTCTGCATTGGATGCAGCTGATCTGCTGTCTGATTTAAAACATCTGCAAATCCCTGAAATTTATCAACATCTGCCAGTTTATCCCACTGTGCAGGTGAAAGGCTGTATAAAAAGTCAACCACATGGTCACTGCTTAATTTTCCTGACATTGGAATATAGCTATTTTTAATCGCATTATCCTTAACAAACTGAAAAATAATATCTGAATAACCACTTACATCTGTAATATGAGAAACTGCAGATGCAAACACATCTTTAATTCCTCCAATATATCCGGGAATTTTAATAATAACCTGATATAAAGCAAAGAAAATAGGCATCTGAATTAACATCTGCAAGCAGCTTCCTGTAGGAGAAACGCCGTATTTTTCGTATACTCCCATAGTTTCTTCCTGCATTTTTAACTGAGAATTCTGATCTTTTTTCCCTCTATACTTCTTCTGAATATTCTGTAATTCAGGAGCCATAACTGCATTCATTTTCGCAAATTTCTGCTGTTTAACCTGCAATGGAGTCATAAACGCATAAATGACAAGAGTAAAGATAATAATACATAAACCTAAGTTATGCACTCCAATGCTGTAAATGCCGTTCATCAGCCAGCCAAGCACTTCTGCTACCCAGTTAACAATCGGCATGGTACTCTTCGTTAGTAACACACCCAAAATAATAATCCTCCTTCTTGACCTTTATCTCCTAATAAATCACGGCACAGGATCATAGCCCCCCTTAGAGAAAGGGTTGCATCTCAATATTCTCCATGCGGCCAAAAGGCTTCCTTTTACTGCACCATATTTTTCAATTGCTTCTAATCCATACTGAGAACATGTAGGTATATACGGGCAACATGTACTCTTCAAAGGAGATAAATACTTCTGATAACCTTTAATCAATATTATTAGTATTTTTTTCATTCTCTTTACTGCTCACAACCTTGTGCAGCCTTCCTAAATGTAGAAGGGCGCTCTCTAAAGAATGGTAATTTTGATTTTTTCCATTCACTCTTACCACTACAACAATATCATATCCAAAACAAAACTTTTCTTCGTTCAAACGGTAGCTTTCTCTTATCAAACGTGTCAAATGATGCCTTACTACACTGTTGCCGACTTTTTTACTTACGGATATACCAATTCTATTACGATTCAACTGGTTTTCCTTTATATACATAACCAGATAACGATTTGCATAAGATGTTCCCTTTTTGTAAACCAGTTGAAAATCGTTGTTCTTCTTTAATGATTCTGAATATTTCATACTCTATCCTTTATCGCAAAGAGAAGAAAAGACCACATGTCTGCGGTCTTAAGCTGATAATTTTTTTCTTCCTTTTGCTCTTCTAGCAGCTAAAACTTTTCTTCCGCCAGCACTGCTCATTCTAGCTCTAAATCCATGAACTTTGGAACGCTGTCTTTTTTTAGGCTGAAATGTCATTTTCATATTCAAGGCACCTCCCTTATATTAATGGACATCTTTCCGATAACAATTTAATTCAGATGTCACTTCTAGTTATGCATGATAGAAAACATCATTTCAATTATATTCAGAAACCCTTATTTCGTCAAGCACTTATTTATGTTTTCTGCGGTTTTTTCCCCTATTTTGGCTATCCACATCGCTTCCACAATATATCCACATCAAAATATTTCATTTTTTCATTAACTAAATTTATCCATTTTTCTATACACACAGTTATTCACATTTTTTCCACCCTTATCTGTTTATCCACAAAATGTGGATAACATGTGGATAACTCCTACCATATATTCACATTGTTTTCCCTTATATTTTTAAAAAGCCTTATTTTTCAGGGTTTTCCGACATGTGGATTATGTATTTTACGTTATACACATTCTTCACATTTCTATTTTCCACATACTTTTTGAATAAACCATGTCCTCATTTTCCACATACTTCTATCCACATGCATCACATATCCATTTTTTTCTGGTTTTTTCTGCTTTTTTTAAGTAGTTCTTTCTATATATAATGCAAACATAAAAGTTTTCCACATACCAACATTATCCTAAACACCGGATTTTAATTTTCATTGATAAACTTCTTTTTATTATATTATATAGATAATAATACTTTTTTTGCCTATGATTGAATGAGGTAATCAGTCAATCATATATTTTGTGTTTGAAAACCGGCATATAATACTGATTAGGAGAAATGAAAATGCACATTATACAGGAAAATGGTCAGATATCTTAAATATGATTAAAATTGAACATGATGTGTCTGATGTTTCCTTCAATGCATGGCTTGAACCTTTAGAGGTTTACAAAGTAGAGGGAAATGTTGTGACAATTATTGTTACAAACGGGAGTATGGCATTAGATTATATTAATAAAGAAATACCTTCTCCCTTTAAAAAGTCTCTATTGCAGAAACAATCGGACAGGATTTTGAGATTTCTCTTGTTCTTCCGGAAGATATTAAGGAAGAATTTAAAAGAACCTCCGGCGGCAGCTCCCGCAAGTTTAAATGAAAATATTGAAAAAGCAAACTTAAATCCACGCTATACATTTGATACTTTTGTTGTAGGTAATAACAACAAAATGGCACATGCAGCATCTTTGGCAGTTGCCGAATCTCCGGGAGAAGCCTACAATCCTCTTTTTATCTACGGTGGTGTAGGTCTTGGAAAAACTCACTTAATGCATTCCATTGCACATTTTGTATTACAGAAAAATCCAAATGCAAAAGTTTTATATGTAACAAGTGAATATTTTACAAATGAACTGATTGACTCTATTCGTAATGGTAATAATACCACTATGTCAAAGTTCCGTGAAAAGTACCGAAACATTGATGTTCTCTTAATTGATGATATTCAGTTTATTATAGGAAAAGAGTCTACACAGGAAGAATTTTTCCATACCTTCAATGCCCTCCACGGAGCAAAAAAACAGATTGTTATTTCATCTGATAAACCACCAAAAGATATGGAAATTCTGGAAGACCGCCTTCGTTCTCGATTTGAATGGGGCTTAATTGTCGATATTTCTTCTCCTGATTATGAAACCAGAATGGCTATTCTTCGCAAAAAAGAAGAATTGGATGGTTACAAAATTGATGATGAAGTAATTGAATACATTGCAAAAAATGTAAAATCAAATATTCGTGAACTGGAAGGTTCTCTCAATAAAATTATGGCTTATGCCAACCTTGAGAAAAGTGAAATTAATCTGGCTTTAGCCGAAAAAGTATTAAAAGATATTATTTCTCCTAATCAGAAGCGCATTATTACACCGGAACTTATTATTGAAGTAGTTGCAGAACACTTTGATTTGCAGCCATCTGATCTTACCGGTAATAAAAGAAATGCGAAAATCGTATTTCCAAGACAGATTGTCATGTATTTATGCCGCAATATGACAGAAGTAACCTTAAAAAATATCGGCAAAGTCTTAGGAGGCAGAGATCATACTACAATTATGAACGGAATTGACAAAATTGAAGCAGAATTAAATGGTCCAAATGCATCTCCTACTCAGGAAATTATTGATATTTTAAAGAAGAAAATTAATCCATCAAAATAAAATAATTTTATCCACATCACTAGGTGTATTTTATGTGAATTACATGTGGAAAACCTTTTTTGATATTTTTGCGGTTTTTAACCCACATTTTTATCAACAGGTCTTACACTTGAATTTCAACCTTAACCCACAAAGTTATCCATACACTTAAAGCCCGTATTTTCTAGGCTTAGATGAGTTATTCACATATTCACAGCCCCTACGGCGGTTACTACGAATTTTTTATTATTTTATATTTTTATTTAACCACTTCACACAGAAAGGAAGTTATTCACACTATGAAATTAGTTTGCCCAAAATCTGAACTTCAAAAAAGTGTCAGTATTGTCATGAAAGCCGTTCCGAGCAAAACAACAATGCCTATTTTAGAATGTATTTTAATAGATGCATCAACAAATGATATAAAATTTACATCCAACGATATGGAATTAGGTATCGAAACCCGTGTTCAGGGATTGGTTCTTGAAAAAGGTATCATTGCTTTAGATGCAAAAATCTTTTCAGAAATTGTTCGTAAACTTCCGGACAATGATGTCACAATCGAAACAGATGAAAAGTTAAATGCTACAATTACCTGTGAAAAAGCAAAATTTAACATTCCAGGTAAATCAGGTGAAGATTTTTCCTATTTACCTTTAATAGAAAAAAATGATTATATACGGGTTTCACAGTTTACTTTAAAAGAAATTATCCGTCAGACAATTTTCTCTATTGCTGTGAATGAGAATAATAAACTGATGACAGGAGAACTTTTCCAGGTAGAAAACAATATGTTAAGAGTGATTTCTCTTGATGGGCACCGCATTTCTATTAGAAAAATTGGTTTAAAAGAAAACTGTGAAGACCGCAAAGTTGTTGTTCCTGGAAAAACATTAAATGAAATCAGCAAAATTTTATCCGGTGAACTGGAGGATATGGTTGAAATTTATCTTTCTGCAAATCATATTTTATTCGAGTTTGATGATACAAGAGTGGTTTCTCGTTTAATTGAAGGGGAATACTTTAAAATTGACCAGATGCTTTCCAGTGATTATGAAACAAAAGTAAAATTAATAAAAAGAATTTTTAAGATTGTATTGACAGAGCTACACTTCTTGTAAAAGAAGGGGACAAGAAACCAATTATTATCAATATCCAAAATGGACAGATGGAACTTCGCATTGATTCTCAGATTGGTTCCATGAAAGAAGATATTGATATTGAAAAAGAGGGTAAAGATATTATGATTGGATTTAATCCCAAATTTTTAATTGATGCCCTCAAGGTAATTGATGATGAAGAAGTCAGCATTTATCTCATGAATGCCAAAGCGCCATGCTTTATTCGTGATGATAATCAGCAGTATATTTATCTGATTTTACCTGTAAACTTTAATGCTGTTAGCAGATAAAAGGAGAAAAAATGGAAGTAATTAAGCTTAGAGATGAATTTATAAAATTAGGTCAGGCATTGAAAGCCGCAAATTTGGTAGAAGACGGTGTTGAAGCCAAATATGTTATTCAGGATGGCGAAGTTCTGGTAAATGGAGAGACCGATACCAGACGTGGCCGCAAATTATATGATGGTGATGTAATTTCTTTTCATGGAGAAGAAATTAAAATTGTAAAATAGGTGTATACATGTATATCGAATCAATAGAACTTAAAAATTACAGAAATTATGACTCATTGGCATTAGAATTTGATAAAGGAACCAATATTTTTTACGGAGATAATGCTCAGGGAAAAACAAATATACTGGAAGCTGCATATTTATGCAGTACAACAAAATCCCACAGGGGAAGTAAGGACAGAGAGATGATAAAGTTCGATGCGGATGAGGCGCATATTCGTATGTTTGTTAATAAAGACGGTATATCCCGTAAAATTGATATGCATTTAAAGAAAAGTAAGCCAAAAGGGATTGCCATTGATGGAATACCTATCCGCAAAGCCAGTGAATTATTTGGGCTTTTAAATATTGTGTTTTTCTCTCCGGAAGACTTAAATATTATCAAAAATGGCCCGGGAGAGAGAAGGCGGTTCATGGATTTGGAGTTATGTCAACTTGATAAACTCTATTTATCTAATCTGTCCAGCTATAACCATATTCTGAACCAGAGAAATAAGCTGTTAAAAGATATTGCTTTTCAGGATTCTTTAAAAGATACATTGGAAATATGGGATCAGCAATTTGTGCAGTATGGCAGGGAAATTATTGAAACTCGCCGTAGGTTTATTGATGAGATAAACGGTATTATGGAGGATATACATAGAAGTATCACCGGAAATCGTGAAAAAATAGAACTTGTGTATGAGCCAAGTGTGGCAAGCGAAGATTTTTATCAAGAGCTTTCTAAGAACAGAGAAAAAGATTGCCGCTTTAAACAGACCTCTGTAGGACCTCACAGAGATGATTTCTGTGTGAAGGTCAATGGAATTGATATTCGCAGATATGGCTCTCAGGGGCAGCAGCGAACTGCTGCACTGTCTTTAAAACTTTCGGAAATTTATATGGTGAAGAAAGTGATAAAGGATATGCCTGTCTTGCTTTTAGATGATGTTTTGTCAGAACTTGATTCTAATCGGCAAAATTATCTTTTGAATAGCATCAGTCATGTGCAGACCATGATTACCTGTACAGGCCTAGATGATTTTATAGATAAAAGGTTTCATATAAACAAAATTTTTAAAGTAATAGATGGAGATGTATTTTGTCCTTCCTGAGTGAAAGGTTTACATAATACATATAACACAGAAAACTGAGCAACTACCGGAATTACCGGAAAACAGGAGGAATTGCATGAGTACAGAAATTAAAACAGAGTACGGAGCAGACCAGATTCAAATTTTAGAGGGACTTGAAGCAGTCAGAAAAAGACCGGGTATGTATATCGGCAGCACTTCTTCAAGAGGTCTTCATCATCTGGTTTATGAAATCGTAGATAATGCAGTAGATGAAGCTTTGGCAGGCTATTGTGATACCATTGATGTAGCAATCAATGAAGACAATTCAATTACAGTTATTGATAATGGACGTGGAATTCCTGTTGGAATTAACCAGAAGGCAGGTATTCCGGCTGTTGAAGTTGTATTTACAATTCTCCATGCTGGCGGTAAATTCGGTGGTGGAGGATATAAAGTATCCGGCGGTCTTCACGGTGTAGGTGCATCGGTAGTAAATGCCCTCTCTACCTGGCTTGAAGTAACAATTTTCCATGAAGGAAAGATTTACAGACAGAGATATGAGAGAGGAAAAACTGTTTATAGCCTGAAGATCGTAGGAGAATGTGAACCGGAGAAAACAGGAACTATGGTTACGTTTTTACCGGATCCGGAAATTTTTGAAGAAACAATTTTTGATTTTGGAACATTGAAACATCGTTTCAGAGAAATTGCTTTTTTGACAAAAGGTTTAAGAATTATTGCAAGAGATAAACGTGAAGAAGAAGAGAAGAAGGAAGTAACTTTCCACTATGAAGGCGGTATTAAAGAATTTGTTCAATATTTGAACAAGAGCAATACAGCACTTTATGAAGAGATTCTTTACTTTGAAGGTAATAAAGACGGTGTTATGGTAGAAGTTGCCATGCAGCATAATGACGCTTATACAGAAAATACTTATGGATTTGTAAACAATATTACAACACCGGAAGGTGGAACTCACATTGTGGGATTTCGAAATGCCCTTACAAAGACCTTTAATGAATATGCAAGAAAGAATAAGCTTCTGAAGGAAAGCGAACAAAACCTTACAGGAGAAGATATTCGTGAAGGTTTGACTGCGATTATCAGTGTTAAGATTGAAGATCCTCAGTTTGAAGGACAGACAAAGCAGAAACTGGGGAACAGTGAGGCAAGAGGTGCTGTTGACAGTATTGTAAGTAATCAGTTGGAGATTTATTTAGAGCAAAATCCTGCTGTGGCTAAAATTATTATTGAGAAATCTCTGCTTTCTCAAAGAGCAAGAGATGCTGCAAGAAAGGCAAGAGAACTGACAAGAAGAAAATCAGCTTTAGATGGAACATCTCTGCCGGGTAAATTAGCAGATTGCGTGGACAAAGATCCAAGTAAATGTGAAATCTATATTGTAGAGGGTGATTCTGCGGGTGGTTCAGCAAAGACTGCCAGAAGCAGAGCAACACAGGCAATTTTGCCTCTTAGAGGTAAAATTTTAAATGTAGAGAAGGCTCGTCTTGATAAAATTTATGCAAATGCAGAAATTAAAGCAATGATTACTGCATTTGGAACAGGAATTCACGAGGATTTTGATATTTCAAAGCTTCGTTATCATAAAATTATTATTATGACAGATGCCGATGTAGACGGCGCTCATATTGCAACATTGCTTTTAACATTCCTATATCGTTTTATGCCGGAATTGATTAAGCAGGGCTATGTCTATCTTGCAAAGCCACCATTATTCAAAATCGAGAAAAACAAAAAAATCCATTATGCGTATACAGAACAGGAACAGGCTGATATCCTTGCCGAAATCGGTATGGATGGCTGTAATATTCAGCGTTATAAAGGTCTTGGAGAGATGGATGCAGATCAGCTTTGGGAGACAACGATGGATCCGGAGAGCCGTATTCTTATGCGTGTGGTAATGGATGAAGACTCTACATCTGAGCTGGATTTGACATTTACTACGCTTATGGGTGATAAAGTAGAGCCGAGAAGGGAATTTATTGAAGAAAAATGCCAAGTATGCAAAAAATCTGGATATTTAATAACCCTACATGATAAGGAGAAGCCAAATGGAAGAAAATGTATTTGATAAAATTCAGGAAGTGGACTTACAGAAAAAGATGGAGGAGTCTTATATTGAGTATGCCATGAGCGTAATTGCTTCACGAGCCCTTCCTGATGTAAGAGACGGATTAAAACCCGTTCAAAGAAGAATTCTTTACTCCATGATTGAGCTGAATAATGGGCCGGATAAGCCTCATAGAAAATGTGCCCGTATCGTAGGGGATACCATGGGTAAATATCATCCTCATGGTGATAGCTCTATTTATGGTGCATTAGTAAATATGGCACAGGACTGGTCTACACGTTATCCTTTAGTAGACGGTCATGGAAACTTCGGTTCAGTGGATGGAGACGGTGCTGCTGCCATGCGTTACACAGAAGCACGTTTAAGCAAAATTTCCATGGAAATGTTGGCAGACATCAATAAAAATACCATTGATTTTGCACCGAACTTTGATGGAACTGAAAAAGAACCTACAGTTCTTCCGTCCAGATATCCAAACCTTCTGGTAAACGGAACATCCGGTATTGCCGTTGGTATGGCAACCAATATTCCACCTCATAATCTGAGAGAAATTATCAATGCAGTTGTTAAAATTATTGACAATCAGATTGAGGAGCAGAGAGAAACTACCATTGATGAGTTGCTGTCCATTGTAAAAGGACCGGATTTTCCTACAGGAGCAACAATCTTAGGAACAAGAGGAATTGAGGAAGCATACCGTACAGGACGTGGTAAAATCAGAGTGCGTGCAGTGACAGATATTGAGACACTTCCAAACGGAAAGAGTCAGATTATCGTTACAGAACTGCCATATATGGTAAATAAAGCAAGACTTATTGAAAAGATTGCCGAATTGGTAAGAGATAAGAAAATTGATGGAATTACAGATATCAGCGACCATTCCAACAGGGAAGGTATGCGTATTTGTATTACTTTAAGACGTGATGCAAATGCAAATGTTATTTTAAACCGTTTATATAAGCATACACAGATGCAGGATACTTTTGGTGTAATTATGTTGGCTCTTGTAGGCAACACACCAAAGGTTATGAGTCTTCTGGAAATGTTGGAGCATTATCTGGCGCATCAGGAAGAAGTTGTTACAAGAAGGACACAGTATGACTTAAATAAAGCAGAAGCCAGAGCGCACATTGTATCAGGTCTGTTAAAAGCTTTAGATGTAATTGATCAGATTATTAAAATTATCAGAAGTTCAAAGACAAGACAGGAAGCAAAGGAAACCTTGATGGAGACATTTGGCTTCTCAGAAGTACAGGCTCAGGAAATTGTAAATATGCGTCTGTATCAGCTTACAGGTATGGAAAGAGAACGTCTGGAAAAAGAATTCCAGGAGTTGGAAATCAAGATTAGAGAATTAAAAGCAATTCTTTCAGACAGAAATCTGCTTCTTCGTGTTATCAAACAGGAAATTCTTGCCATTGCAGATAAATATGGCGATGACAGAAGAACTGCTATTGGATATGATGAATTTGATATTTCCATGGAAGATTTAATTCCGAAGGAAAATACAGTAATTGCTATGACAAAACTGGGATACATAAAGAGAATGACCGTAGATAATTTCCGCAGTCAGAATCGTGGAGGAAAAGGTATTAAGGGTATGTCTACCATTGATGATGATTACATTGAGGAACTTTTAATGACAACAACCCATCATTACCTCATGTTCTTTACCAGTGCAGGTCGTGTATACAGAATTAAGGCTTATGAAATTCCGGAGGCAAGCCGTACAGCAAGAGGAACTGCGATTATCAACCTGCTTCAGCTTCAGCCGGAAGAAAAGATTACAGCTGTAATTCCAATCAACGAATTTAAGAAGGGTAATTATCTGTTTATGGCAACCAAAAACGGTCTGGTGAAAAAGACACCGATTGAAGACTATGAAAATGTAAGAAAAACAGGTCTTGCAGCCATTGCTTTAAGGGAAGATGATGAGCTGATTGAGGTTAAATTTACAGATAACAAAAAGGATATTATTCTGGTTACAAAGTTCGGACAGTGTATTCGATTTAATGAAACTGACGTAAGAAGTACCGGTAGAGTTTCTATGGGAGTAAGAGGTATTAATCTTCAGGAAGAAGATGAAGTTATCGGTATGCAGCTTACCTGTCAGGGTGATTATCTGTTAATTGTATCAGAGAATGGACTTGGAAAGAGAACGTCAATCAGTGAATTTACACGTCAAAACAGAGGCGGAAAAGGTGTAAAATGTTATAAGATTACAGAAAAAACAGGTAATGTAATTGGTGTAAAAGCAGTAAATAGTGAAAATGAAATTATGATGATTACTACAGAGGGAATTATTATTCGTCTGGAATGTGAAGGTATTTCCATTTTAGGCAGAATTACCTCAGGTGTAAAACTTATGGATTTAAAGGACGACATTACAGTTGCAAGTATTGCAAAGGTAAGAGAGAAAGAGGAAGAAATTTCTGAAGAAACAGAGAAAGAAAATCTCGCCGATTAGGAGAATGGGGAGCATGAAGAACAAAAAAGGGATTATAATTTGTATGATTATGATTTCTATCCTGCTGTTGGGCGGCTGTGGTACAAAAGTAAGCCACAAAAGCCCTGAATCAGCAGTGAAATCATTAATCAGTGCGTATCAAAATCAGGATGAGAAGGCAGTAAAAAAATGTTTTGGTGTTAATCCGGATAAGAAGTGTGCAAAGGAGATTAAGAAGGAAATCGACTATAATATGAATTATTTTAAAGCACACGAGGCAAAAAAGGTGGAGTTTAAAAAAGCAAAATCTTTAGGTAAATTCGATAAATATGAATTGGTATACGTGTGGTATGATTATAAAGTGAAAAAACAGAAGGAAACTTTGGAAGTACCGGCGATGTCATTCTATTATGTGAAACAGAAAGACAAAAAATACTATGTTGTACCTGCAAAAGATGTAAACGAGGAAATGAGTGAAAACTCCAGAAAACAATACAGCGAATTTATGAAGGATGATGTTTATAAGGATTATGATAAAGCATATCAGACTTTTATCAGAAAAAATCCAAAATATGAAAATAGTCTTCAGAATAAATTTCAAGAAATAATAAAATAGCGGAGAGAGCAGTGAAAAGAATAATTTTGATGGTAGCATATAATATTCTCTTAGTACCGGTTATGTGGTTTAAATTGTGTTATTATGCACGGCATGTAGAGAAGTACACAGAAGAAGAACGTTATAAAATGCTGCGTTTTATTGACAGTCGGGCAATTAAAGGCGGACGTATTACCATTGATGTACATGGACAGGAAAATATCCCAAAAGAAGACGGTTTTATGTTTTTCCTAATCACCAGGGACTGTTTGATGTGCTTGCAATTATGCATGCATGTCCAAGGCCGTTTTCTGTAGTTATGAAAAAGGAAGTGCAGAATATACCATTTTTAAAACAGGTATTTGCATGTATGAAAGCTTATGCCATTGACAGGGATGATGTAAGACAATCTATGCAGGTTATCATTCAGGTGGCAAAAGAAGTAAAGGAAGGCAGAAATTATCTGATTTTCCCAGAAGGTACCAGAACAAAAGATCCTAATCATGTACATGATTTTAAAGGAGGAAGTTTTAAAAGCGCCACAAAGGCAAGATGTCCTATTGTGCCGGTTGCGCTTATAGACTCTTATAAATCCTTTGATACAAAGTCTATTAAGCGAGTTACTGTTCAGGTTCATATTTTGAAACCTATGCTTTATGAAGAGTATAAAGATATGAAAACAGTAGAGATTGCTGCAGAAGTAAAATCAAGGATTGAAAAAGTAATAAAGGAAAACGAATAAAAAGGAACTATCGCTTTAAATATTATTCAGTAATAGTTATACACTTTTCGCGAATTTGTCGAGCACGCTTTGAGATTATAAGCTCAAAGTGAGCGCAGACTGAGCGTAAAAGGTATAACTATTCCGAATAGATACCGAATGCGACAGTTCCTTTTAATTTAATTTCCGAAACTCTAAAGGTGTCATTCCTGTAGTTTTCTTAAACATGGCAATGAAATGGCTGGAATCTGTAAAACCACTTTTTCGGGCAATTTCCTGAACCTCTGCATGAGGAAAAGTCAGGAGAAATTCTTTTGCTTTATTCATCCTCCAGGTTGTGAGATATTCATAAGCGGAACAACCGAGAAAGCGCTGAAAGAGGCGAGTGAGATATTGTGGAGTAATATAAACCTTATTACTTAATTCCTGTATGGTAAGTTCTTCGGTATAATTATTTTCGATTTCTTTTAAAACAGGAGCTATGTATCTTTGATAAAGTGGTTCATGGATAAAATTTTCTGTAGAAACACCATCAGCAAAAAACATAAGAAGACGATAACAATCAATAGACAGGGATTTTGCGTCTAAAGGAGGATGTTCATATTTTTTTATAGTGCATTTAATAATCTGTTCAATTTGCATACCTTGTTCTTTAGAAATAAAGATAATAGGTTTGCTGCCTAGAATTTTTCCAATATGGCTTTCCAGTGTTCCTGCAAAAGTAAAAAAACAGGTAGTCCATATATCAGTTTCTCCATAATAAGAATGACTGATGAAAGGGGCAATTAGAAAGCCCTCCCCTTCTTTCAAGGTATAATGTTTTCCCTGGATAGAAATATTTCCCAATCCTTTTTCTGTTTGCAGATAATGATAGAGAGGATAGCCTTTGGGGCGAATCGTTGCTTCCTGTGCCCAGTGGTTTCCTATGGAATTAAAGGTAAAAGGTTCATTTACGGGAGTGTCTCTAAAGTAAATCGGCATTTTTATCACCTGTTTCGAAATGTTATATTATTTAGCTAAACATATCATACAATATGGGAAATATCAATGATAAAATAAAGGCATATCAGTGAGAGAAAGGGAGAAACAAAATGAATAAATTTGATTATAATCAGGTTAGAAATCCTGAATATTTCAAAGATAATCGTTTAGATGCACATTCCAGCCATAAATATTATAGCTCTTTAGATGCGATGGAGCTGGAGGATGAAGAATTTAAATACAGCTTAAACGGGCTTTGGAAATTCCATTATGCAAAAAAACTATAGGAGTACCATACAGGGATTTGAAAAAGAAGAATATTGCTGTAAATCATGGGACGATATTCGTGTGCCTGCACATATTCAGATGGAAGGATATGATGTACCTCAGTATGCCAATGTACAGTATCCTTGGGAAGGAAAAGAATATATTGTGCCGGGAGAAATTCCAGAAGAGTTTAATCCGGTAGCAAGCTATGTAAAATATTTTGAAGTTCCGGATAACATGAAAGGCAAAAGAATTTTTATATCTTTTCACGGAGCAGAAAGTGGACTGGCAGTTTGGTTAAACGGAGAATTTGTAGGATATAGTGAAGATAGTTTTACACCTTCTGAATTTGAATTGACACCTTATATTAAAGATGGAAAAAACAAGCTGGCAGCGCAGGTATTCAAATGGACAAGCAGCAGTTGGTGTGAAGATCAGGACTTTTTCAGATTTTCAGGTTTATATCGAGATGTATACCTGTATACAATTCCGGAGGTTCATATTACAGATTTAAGAGTCAGAACTCTTTTAGATGATACTTTTACAAAAGCAGATTTGGAAATTAAAGTAAAAGCTTCTGCACAAGGAAAAATCAGACTTATTTTATCTCATAAAGGAGAACATATTTGCCAGCAAGAAAATCCATTGGAAAAGGACAGTACCTTTGTAATTCAAACAGAACATCCTGAGCTTTGGAGTGCAGAAGTACCAAATCTATATGATTTATTACTGGAAGTAATGAATGAGAATGGAGATGTTGTGGAAGTAGTTCCTCAAAAAGTAGGATTTCGTAGATTTGAGATGAAAAATAATCTCATGACATTGAACGGAAAACGCATTGTATTTAAAGGTGTTAATCGTCATGAATTTTCATCTTCTACAGGGCGATATGTGAAAAAAGAAGATGTAATAAAAGATATTATTACGATGAAGCAGAATAATATCAATGCAATTCGCACCAGTCATTATCCAGATGAGACTATGATTTATGAGCTTTGTGATGAATTTGGCTTATATATGATTGCAGAAAATAATATGGAGTCCCACGGTTCATGGGATGCTCCTGCGGTATATGCAGGGGATAAGTTCGGAATTGTACCTATGGATAACCCGAAATGGCTGGCAATGATGTTAGACAGAGTAAATTCTATGTATCAGAGAGACAAAAATCACCCATCTATTTTAATCTGGTCCTGTGGAAATGAGTCTTATGGCGGTAAAGATATTTACGAAATGTCCAGATTTTATAAAAATGAAGATCCTACCAGATTAGTGCATTACGAAGGGGTATTTCATGACAGACGCTACAATGACACCAGTGATATGGAAAGTCAGATGTATACAAGCGTAGAAAATATTAAGAAATTTTTAGAAAAAGACAGAACAAAACCATTTATCTGCTGTGAATATACACATGCTATGGGAAATTCTTGCGGTGCAATGCATCCAGTAGAAGGACCGCCGCGCTGTACATTAATAACCACCAATGGTAATTCTGTAATAACAGCCAGATTCATAGCCTCTGATTTCAGACAAACACCCGGTCCCGAAGTAGAAGTAGCTGCCAACGCAC
>ENA-OQCW01000408-OQCW01000408.1-human-gut-metagenome-genome-assembly--contig:-NODE-408-length-26710-cov-4.696046_pt1 | contig 26710 bp, 27 predicted proteins | sample MGYA00242767_ERZ504593 | MGnify/ENA primary metagenome ERZ504593 (study PRJEB26092, sample SAMD00036307) | human gut metagenome | host: Homo sapiens | study: EMG produced TPA metagenomics assembly of... | reverse complement strand
ATTGAGCAGCTGATTGCTTGTGACACAGAGGAACAGTGCAATTCAGGATTTTGCAGGAAAAGGGCTGGGGAGATAATGATACAGCAATGAATGCAGATGCGATTTTAGGACGGGAAACAGAAAAAATTTGGGAAACTATGAAAGACTTAGGGATTGATATGTCAGTCTTTGATGTACTTTCTTATCCTAATTTGTTTCATAACCTAAAAGCAGCCATTAAGGATGTTTGTTCCGGTAATGAGAATAAAAATCTGAATATTTATTATGAAGATACTCAGATTTCACCGGAAGAAATGCTGGATATTATAAAAAGCAAAGAGTTTTCCAGATTTCCGGCAAATATGGCAGATGCAGCCAGAGAAGCTTATGAAACCTTGCTACACACAGGTGATGGGCAACTTTGTGATGTGATTATTGACAGGGCGGCATTAGATGCAATCTATGCGGCAGGTCGTGCAGCAAAGGACAGCATTATTAAAGAGTATGCAGAATCCATTGTTGCGATTGCAGATATTAAAATTGCAGTGCGTTCACAGAAAACCGCGAAAACGATGGATTTTATGAAACGTGCAATGGCTCCATGTGATTCCATAGATGTAGATCAGCTGTCAAGAGCGGCAGTGGGCGGTATGGAAGCGGTTGTAGAATATTTGTCTGGTACTGCTTATGCAGAGGGAGGTCAGGCTATTGCAGAATCTTCTTCTGCGTTTGAAAGATGGTGTGACAACCGTTTGATACAGGCAATGCAGCCACAAAAGTATGAGTCATTTTCAGTAGGACCTTTGGTAGCCTATGTGCTGGCAAGGGAGAATGAAATAAAAACGGTGCGAATTATTTTATCAGGAAAGCAAAATGGATTTTCTGATGATTCAATCCGGGAAAGGGTAAGGGAAATGTATGTATAAGATTGCAGTTGTAGGCGATTATGACAGTATCTATGGATTTGCTGCACTGGGTCTTGATACATTCCCGGTAGCCAATCGTAAAGAAGCAGAAGAAAAAATAGAAACACTTGCCAGTCATGAATATGGGATTATTTATATTACCGAAGCATTGGCAGCAGAGTGTAAAAGTGTAATAGAGAAATATCAGGAGAGAATTTTGCCGGCGATTATCCAAATTCCAGGAGTGTCAGGAAACACCGGAGATGGTGTACAGGGTGTTAAAAACTCTGTAGAGCAGGCAGTAGGCTCTGACATTCTATTCAGTAATAATTAGAAAGCAGGTGATGCGTGGCCATGAGCAAAGGTATAATTAAAAAAGTAGCAGGTCCGCTGGTTATTGCAGAGGGCATGCGTGATGCAAATATGTTTGACGTTGTTCGTGTTAGTAATCAGCGTTTGATTGGTGAAATCATTGAAATGCATGGAGATGAAGCATCTATTCAGGTATATGAGGAAACTTCAGGACTTGGACCGGGAGAACCGGTAGAATCCACAGATGCTCCATTATCTGTAGAATTGGGACCAGGTCTTATTACCAGTATTTATGATGGTATTCAGCGTCCATTGGATGATATTATGAAAGTTTCAGGCACAAACTTAAAAAGAGGTGTAGAAGTTCCTTCTTTAAAGAGAAACCTGAAATGGAATTTTGTTCCAACTGTGAAAGTGGGAGACAGTGTAGAAAATGGTGACATTATCGGTACTGTTCAGGAAACGATTGTGGTAAACCATAAGATTATGGTTCCTTATGGAATGAGCGGTACAATTAAAGAAATTAAAGCAGGAGAATTTACAGTTGAAGATGTAGTTGCAATCATTACCACAGAAAACGGTGATGAAGAAATTACAATGATGCAGAAATGGCCGGTTCGTAGAGGACGTCCATATCTGAAAAAACTTCCACCGGAAATGCCTCTTGTAACAGGACAGCGTGTAGTTGATACATTTTTCCCAATTGCTAAGGGTGGTGTTGCCGCAGTTCCGGGACCTTTCGGAAGCGGAAAAACAGTTATTCAGCATCAGTTAGCAAAATGGGCTGAGGCTGATATTGTAGTTTATATTGGTTGTGGTGAACGTGGGAACGAAATGACAGACGTATTAAATGAGTTCCCTGAATTAAAGGACCCTAAAACAGGTCAGTCCCTGATGGAAAGAACAGTCCTTATTGCAAATACTTCTGATATGCCTGTTGCTGCTCGTGAAGCATCTATCTATACAGGTATTACAATCGCAGAATACTTTAGAGATATGGGTTATTCTGTAGCTTTAATGGCAGACTCTACTTCACGTTGGGCAGAAGCGCTTCGTGAAATGTCAGGTCGTTTGGAAGAAATGCCTGGTGAAGAAGGATATCCGGCATATCTTGGTTCTCGTCTGGCACAGTTTTATGAAAGAGCCGGACATGTAAATTCTCTTGGTAAGGATAAGAGAGAAGGTGCGCTGTCTGTAATCGGAGCAGTATCTCCTCCGGGTGGTGATATTTCTGAACCTGTATCTCAGGCTACTCTTCGTATCGTTAAAGTGTTCTGGGGATTGGATTCTTCTCTTGCGTATAAGAGACATTTCCCGGCAATTAACTGGCTGACAAGCTATTCTCTGTATCTTGATAATATGGAGAAATGGTTTAATGAACAGGTAGCACCGGATTGGATGGCAGGACGTCAGAAAATGATGAGTCTTTTACAGGATGAGGCAGAGTTGGAAGAAATTGTTAAGATGGTTGGTATGGATGCTTTGTCAGCAGGTGACCGTCTGAAAATGGAAGCAGCACGCTCTATTCGTGAAGACTTCCTTCATCAGAACTCTTTCCATGAGGTAGATACTTACAGTTCCTTAAAGAAACAGTATCTCTTAATGAAGCTGGTAGTTGCATACTATGAACAGGGTGCAGAAGCTCTGGCAAAAGGAGCTAATATTCAGGATTTAGTAAAACTTGAAGTTCGTGAAAAAATCGGACGTTTCAAATATGTATTAGAAGAAAATTTGGAAGAAGAATATAAAGTTGTATTAGAACAGCTTGCAAAAGAAATTTCCAATGTATTAGGGAAGGAGGACTTCTAATGCCGAAAGAGTATAGAACAATACAGGAAGTTGCCGGACCTCTTATGTTGGTTCGTGGCGTTGAAAATGTTCATTTTGATGAGTTAGGTGAAATTGAGTTGGCAAACGGTGAAACACGCCGTTGCCGTGTACTTGAAATTGATGGAAGCAATGCTCTGGTACAGCTTTTTGAAAGCTCTACCGGTATTAACCTTTCTAACAGTAAAGTGCGCTTCCTTGGAAGAAGTATGGAGCTGGGAGTATCTGAGGATATGCTGGGACGTGTTTTTGATGGTTTAGGACGTCCTATTGATGATGGGCCGGAAATTTTGCCGGATGCCAGAATGGATATTAATGGTCTTCCTATGAATCCGGCAGCACGAAGCTATCCGGAAGAATTTATTCAGACAGGTGTTTCTGCTATTGATGGTCTGAACACACTGGTTCGTGGACAGAAATTACCTATTTTCTCAGCATCCGGTCTGCCTCATGCACAGCTTGCAGCACAGATTGCAAGACAGGCAAAGGTACGTGGTTCAGGAGAAAACTTCGCCGTTGTATTTGCCGCTATGGGTATTACTTTTGAAGAAGCAAACTTCTTTACAGAAAGTTTTAAAGAGACAGGTGCTATTGATAGAACAGTATTGTTTATCAATTTGGCAAATGACCCGGCTGTTGAGCGTATTGCAACACCAAAAATGGCATTAACTGCAGCAGAATATCTTGCATTTGAAAAAGATATGCATGTATTAGTTATTCTGACAGATATTACGAACTATGCAGATGCACTTCGTGAAGTATCTGCAGCTCGTAAGGAAGTACCGGGACGTAGAGGATATCCTGGTTATATGTATACAGACCTTGCGACTATGTATGAAAGAGCAGGACGTCAGAAAGGTAAAAAGGGAAGTATTACTATGATACCAATCCTGACTATGCCTGAAGACGATAAAACTCATCCAATCCCTGACTTAACAGGATATATTACAGAGGGGCAGATTATTCTGAGCCGTGAATTATATCGTAAAGGTGTTACACCTCCGATTGATGTATTACCATCTCTTTCCCGTCTGAAAGATAAAGGTATTGGTGAAGGAAAGACAAGAGCAGATCATTCTAATACGATGAACCAGCTTTTTGCAGCTTATGCGCGAGGCAAAGAAGCGAAAGAATTGATGGTTATCTTAGGAGAGGCAGCTCTTTCTGATATTGATATTATTTATGCGAAATTTGCAGATGCGTTTGAGCAGGAATATGTTTCTCAGGGATATATGACAAATCGTGATATCGAAGAAACTCTTAGAATAGGCTGGAAATTGCTTTCTATCCTTCCGAGAAGTGAGCTGAAACGTATTGATGATAAGTTCTTAGATGAGTATTACGGAAAATTCTAAAGGAAAGTATCTGTAATAAAAAGAAAGAGGTGATATTTTGGCATCTACGCAGGTAACACCTACCAGAATGGAGCTTACCCGTTTAAAGAAGAAGTTGGTAACAGCTGTAAAAGGGCATAAGCTTTTAAAGGACAAACGTGATGAGCTTATGCGTCAGTTTCTTGATCTGGTAAGGGAAAATATGGCATTGCGCCAGAAAGTAGAGGCAGGGATTTTATCAGCAAACAAGAACTTTGTCATCGCAAAAGCGGGTATGTCTGAGCAGATATTGAATACAGCTTTAATGTCTCCGAAGCAAGAGGTTTATTTGGAAGCAGGAAAGAAAAATGTTATGAGTGTGGATATTCCGGTTTTTGAAACAAAGACCAGAACAGCAGATGCAAATGATATTTATTCTTATGGTTTTGCTTTCACCTCAGGAGATTTAGATGGAGCAGTAAAATCTCTTGCAGATATTCTGCCGGATATGTTAAGACTTGCAGAGGTTGAAAAATCCTGTCAGTTGATGGCTTCTGAAATCGAGAAAACACGACGTAGAGTAAATGCTCTGGAGCATGTAATCATTCCGGAAACACAGCAAAATATTAAATATATTACCATGAAGCTTGACGAGAATGAAAGAAGTACACAAATTCGTCTGATGAAGGTAAAAGATATGATGTTGGAAGAAGCACATCATTATAAAGAAAAAGAATTAGTGGTAGAATAAAGAAATTAGAAGAGAGGATATAGAATGGTCAAATGACAATTCTATATCCTCTTTTCGTTTATGAAACAAGAAATTGAACTGTGAATTTGTATAGCGCAGAAGAAAATTTTACAAAAAATATTATAATTATATGTGCATAATATATGAAAAATAAGAAAAATAGATAATAATATTGACATAGTAACCAAAAATGATGTATAGTCTAATTGTTAAACAAATTAACTATAAAACAATGTTGGAGGACGATATGGAGGAACTTAAAATTTTAGCTCCATGTGGTATTTTAGGTTATGGATATCCCAAGGAATCATTTATGAGGGGTATGGAAAAGAAACCAGATGCAATCATAGTAGATGCAGGAAGTACAGATGCAGGACCACATAAATTGGGAGCTGGTGTTGCGATTGTAAGCCGTCAAGCATGTAAAAAAGATTTAGAAATTATGATTACAGAAGGTGCCAAAGCGAATATTCCTGTAATTATTGGATCAGCAGGAGGTAGCGGAGGAAAAGTTCATGTAGAATGGACATGGAGTATTATTCAGGAAATCTTAAAAGAAAATCATTTAGAAAATTTAAAAACAGCAATCATTTGGGCTGATATTACAAAAGAAGAAGTAAGAGAAAAATTAGAGAAAGGGGATGTAACGCCTCTTGGGGCAGCAGTCAAAGAACTTACAGAGGAAAGACTAGAAGCCACGAATGAAATAGTTGCTCAAATGGGACATGAACCTATTGTGGAAGCGTTAAAAAAAGGAGCTCAGTTAATCATTTGCGGAAGAGCATACGATCCGGCACCTTTTGCAGCAGCAGCAGAATTTTACGGATTTGATTTAGCGTATGGTTATCATGCTGGAAAAATATTAGAATGCGCTGCGTTATGTGCAGTTCCAGGGACTACAAAAGACTGTATGCTGGGAACTATCAAAAAAGATGGATTTATTATTACACCTTTATCTGAGGAAAGAACATGCACACCATTGTCTGTTGCGGCACATACTTTTTATGAAAAAAGTCATCCTTATAAGCTTCACGGACCAGGTCAGATTTTAGATTTAGAAAATTGTACATTTACACAAATTGATGAAAGAAGTGTATTTGTAACCGGAAGTAAGATTTATCCGGCAGAAGAATATTTTATTAAGTTAGAAGGCGCGATGAAAGTAGCCTACAGAACATTTGTTGTTGCGGGAGTAAGAGACCCTATTTTAATTTCTAAATTGGAGTTGGTTGAAAATCTTGCAAAAGAACAGGTGAAGAAATATTACAGTGATATATCAGAAGACGATTATACTATGAATTTTATCAATTATGGTATCAATGGTGTTATGGGAGAATTGGAGCCATGTAAGGACTTACCGCATGAAGTGGGAGTTGTTTTTGAAGTAATCGCAAAAACACAAGAAATGGCAGATTCAATATGTGGTACATTGCGCTCTAGTTTTTTACATTATGGTTATGAAGGAAGAAAATCTACAGCAGGAAATTTAGCATTTCCTTTTGCTCCTAGTGATATTAGTTTTGGAGCAGTATATGAGTTTTCAGTATATCACTTGATGAAAGTAGAGAATGGAACAAATAATTTTGAAGTAGAATTTGTACATATTTGAGAGAAGGTAGAAAATGGAGAAAAAGAAGTTATATGACATAGCAAAGATTATAAGGTCTAAAAATAGCGGCCCATTTGAAATTACTTTAGATATTCTTTTTGATAAAAAAGAGGTGTATGAAAAAGTAAAAAATAGTGGAATAATTACTAAGAAATGTATTGCGGAAATTTATCACATTAAAGAAAGTATGATTACACAAATTGTTTTCTTTGATCAAGCACAAGGTATTAAAATTACTTATGATCGAATAACTTCATCAGGAACTTGTTTTGATACGGACGTATATGGTGCACAGCAACATGTACCGTTAGGAGAACTTGTTATAGATATATAAGAAAGGAGGAAGAATAGAATGGCAAATACAGTGAAAGCAGTCAAAAAATCTCGCTTTCAGCCAAAATTAAAATATATAAAACAGAATAAAGTATTATATTTTATGTTATTACCAACTTTAATCTTTTTTCTTGTGTTTCATGTTATTCCGATTTGTGGAATGAAATTGGCATTTTTTGATTATAAAATAATGGGAGACGATGTATTTGCGGGATTAAAGTATTTTCAAAAATTATCTCAACACCTACATTTCTCAAATATTAGGAAATACTTTGATTATTAGCGCTATGAAAATTTTTATGCTGTTTCCTCTTCCTATTATTTTTGCATTAATGTTGAATGAATTTAAACCAGGGAAATTTAGAAAGAGTATTCAGGTTGTATCATATTTACCGCACTTTTTATCATGGGTTGTAATAGCAGGTATTTGGTTTTCATTCCTGTCCCCATCTACCGGGTTATTAAATAGTATTTTAGAAGGGATGGGATTAGAAGGTGTAGATTTACTGACAAGCAAAGGTGCTATCAGATGGATTTTACTGGCATCAGAGGCATGGAGATCTATAGGTTGGGATTCCATTATTTATATGGCAGCAATTTTGGGAATTGACTCTACATTATACGAAGCTGCGCGTATGGATGGTGCATCCAGATGGCAGGTTATTAAGGGAATTATACTTCCGGCTTTAACAACTACAATGGTAACAGTATTAATTTTAAATATAGGATTTTTCATGAATGCAGGTTTAGATCAAGTGCTTAACTTTACAAACCCTGCAGTAAATTCAGAAATTGATATCATTGATACATACGTTTATAGAATAGGACTTCAAAATTCCCAATATTCTTTTGCAACGGCAGCCAATTTATTTAAGGGAATTGTAGGAACAATATTAATTATAACAACTCACTTGACATCGAAAAAATTAACTGGTAAGGGGGCGTGGTAAATGAAAAATAGTAAAAAAATATCAGTTTCCAAAATAATTATGGGAATTATTCTCATTTTTCTGGCAGCCTCTATGTTAATTCCGATGCTGAATATATTAGCTCAATCTTTATCACATCCAGATAAAGTACATGCATTAAAGGGCTGGGATATTCTTCCTAAAGGATTTTCATTGGTGAATTTTCAGGTGATTTTAGGTCAGCCATTAGTTATTAGAAGTATATTAAATTCAGTTTTCATTACAGTAGTGGGGACTTTTTTGAACCTAGTTATGACAGCCAGTGCAGCTTATGTACTTACAAGACCTGGCTTAGTAGGTAAAAAGATTTTTATGTATTTCTTTATCGTAATGATGATTTTTGAACCTGGTATTATTCAGGAATATTTTTTGATGAAAGATATTCATTTATTAGATAGTGTATTTTCCATGGTGTTATATAAATGTGTAAATGTATATTACTTAATTATTTTAATGCGTTTTATGGAAGATATTCCAGGATCTTTAATAGAAGCAGCAAGAATTGATGGGGCAGGTCATGTTAGTGTACTCTTTAAGATTATGATGCCGTTATGTAAAGTTCCATTACTTACAGTAGGTATGTTTTATGCTGTATTTCGCTGGAATGAATTTTTTAAATCAAGTATTTTTCTCACAAGTAAGAAAAATACAGTATTACAGGTTTTATTAAAACAATTTGTGGTTAATTCAGATACACAAGTAATTGTAGGAGCAGCGAATATTATGGCTAATAATAATATTGCACAACTGGATAATGGCTCTTTAAAAGCAGCAACTATTATTGTAGCAGTTATTCCTATTTTACTTTTATATCCAATTATACTGAAATACTATACAAGTGATGTTTTGGCGGGTGGAGTTAAGGAATAAAAGAAAAATTTCGGAAAAGTTTAAATGTAATAATATAAATATAAAGATAAAGGAGAAAAGTATTTATGAAAGCAAGAACAAAAAAATTATGAGTTTATTTTTGACAGCAACACTTTTAGCAGGAACTGTAATGGGATGCGGAGGTAAAGAAAAAGAAGAAGCAAATGGAAAAGAGCCTTCTGGTAAAGAAGAAGCAATAACAATTAGTATGGTTATGAAAGATATGTCACCAGATGATGAAGTTTCTGTAAAATTCCTTGAAGCGGTTAGCAAAGGGGTATCTGAACAATTGGGAAAAGAGATTAAACTTGAATTAGAGCCAATTTCAGAGGGAAGTTATTCAGAAAGTATGGGATTATTGATACAGAGTGGGAAAATACCAGATTTAATGTATTTCCAGGGTGGTGATTATCAATTTGCTATTACACAGGAAATCCTTGAAGATTTGACACCATATATAGAGTCTTCTACATACATCAAGAGTATGATGCAACCATATAATGAGGAAAGAATGAAGAATTATCCGTATTTATTATGGCTGTCTCCGGATAGAATACCAGTTCCGTTGGTAAGAAAAGATTGGTTTGATGCAACAGAGTCAGGTAATGCTTTATTGGAAAATCCTACTGTTGAAAATTATAAAACCTTTTTCCAAGAGTTAAAAGAAAAAATAATTTAAAAGAAGCATTTACAATGACCGGAGATAACAGCGAAGTTTTATTAGAGCTTGATACAATTTTCAATCAGGCATTTGGCATTACACAAACATGGGAAAAAGAGAGTGATGCCTATGTTTATAATAAAGTGAGCTCAAAACAAAAAGAAAAATTAGCTTTTTATGCAGATCTTTATGCAGAAGGACTTTTGGACAACGAGTGGATTTCTAAAAAGTGGGATACAAAAGAAAGTGCTTTCTATAATGGAGAAGCTGGTGTGATTTCAGGAACACAGGGTAGTGTTATTAATGTATACAATAATAAAATGACAACACAAAATGGGGATGCGGCAGAACTTATGGTACTTCCACCGGCAAAAGGTGAAAGTCAGGGATATATGTCAAGTGATACCAGCAAAGAGTCAAGAGGATGGGCAATAAGTTCATATTCAGAGCATAAAGAAGAAGCATTTGCAGTACTTGAGTATATGGCAAGCCCAGAAGGACAAGTATTAGATAAACTGGGATATGAAGGTGAACAGTATAATATTGAAGATGGAAAATATGTGCTGACAGATAAAAGTGCAGAATGGTGGCCGAGATTTCATGAGTCATTAAAAGATTTCGAAGCAGAGTTTTCAGAAGAAACACCATACTATACAGAGGCAGCTACAAAATCATTGGAAATGACAGAAGAGTATGGTTCTTTGGATAATAAATTTATCTTACCTGATGAGTATGTAACAAGTTGGGACGCATGTGAAGCCTTATATAAAGAATATGTTGCAGATGTAATTAGTGGTAAAAAATCCATAGATACTTTTGATGAATTTGTAAAAGAGTGGAATGATTTAGGCGGAAAAGAAGTTACAGAGTATGCAAATGAAGTGTTAAACAAATAAGATATGGGAGGTAAATATGATTACAAGACAGGATTTAATTCAAAATAAAGAGTTAGCTTTAGATAAGGCAATTGGATCATTAAGTGGACTTGCGATTGGCGATTCTTTTGGAGATGCAGCTAGAGGTGCTGATAATCAAAGAGATTATGGTATCACTACAGACTTTAATAAAGGTGCTTCCTGGAGTACAGACGATACAGAATTCGCATTAATGACAGCAAAATTATTAATTGAGCATGAAGGTGATTTTACATCAGATGATGTTGTTAATATGTGGTTTAAATATGTAGCAACAGAGGATGAATTAAAACGTGGCGGTGTAAGTGAAGTAGAAGCCTGCAATAATTTAAGAAGAGGATTACGCCCACCACAGTCAGGTATGTACAATGCTTATTATATGAGTGATGGTGCTGCAATGAGATCCGGCCCTATTGGGATTGTATGCGCAGGGGATCCTGAAAGAGCAGCTGAATTAGCTTACAGAGATGCTTGCGTTAGTCATTATAGAGAAGGAATTTGGGGAGCTCAGGCAGTAGCAGTAGCAGTTTCTCTTGCAATGGTAGATGCAGATATGGAAGAAATTATGGAGGCAATATTTAAACTTGCTCCTCAGGATAGTTGGTTTTGTGAAACTTTAAACAGAGCATTAAATATTGTAAAAATGAGGCAGATGGAAAATATAGCAGATGCATGGATGCCTTTGCATAATGAATTATTTTCAACTCATCGTTCTACGGTAGCAGAGGCATTACCGGAAGTTTTCGGATGTTTGATGTTGGAAAATAAATCATTTAAATCAGGACTGATATTGGCAGGAAACTTTGGAAGAGATGCAGATACTATTGGAGCAATTGCAGGAGCTGTATTAGGAGCAAAATATGGTGCTAAAAATATTCCGGATAAATGGAAAGAAAAAACAAGATATCCATCAGGAACATGCCTCAGTTTTACAAAAGGAATAGACATTTTTGAGTATGCAGAAAAATTGGCAGCATTAATTCGTTAGAAATTATAAAGGTGGGAATTATGATGATACCAAAAGATTATCTGGAAAAGGTTTATGCAGGTTTTTTGGGAATGAATATAGGTATTCGTCTGGGAGCACCTGTAGAACCTACAATTTGGACTTATGAAAGAATAAGGGATACTTATGGAGATATTACCGGGTATGTAAAAGAATTCAAAAATTTTGCAGCAGATGATGATGTAAATGGACCTGTATATTTTTTAAGAGCATTGTATGATGATGCAAAAGATAGAGAATTAATACCTCAGGACGTTGCAAATGCATGGTTAAATTATGCAAGAGAAGGAGTTGGGATGTTCTGGTGGGGTGGATATGGAATTAGCACTGAGCATACGGCATATTTAAACTTAAAGCATGGAATTCCGGCACCTGATTCAGGTTCAATTAAACAAAATGGGAAAATTATGGCAGAACAGATAGGGGGACAAATTTTCATAGACACATGGGGGTTAGTAAATCCTTGTAATGTGAAAAAAGCTGCAGATTACGGAGAAATTGCAGCAAGTGTTTCCCATGATGGAAATGGTAAATATGGGGCAAGATTTTTCTGCGCCTGTATTTCAAAAGCATTTGAAACACAGGATATTATGGAAATTATAGAAACTGGTTTAGCAGAAATTCCAAAAGACTGTACATACCATAAAGTAGCTGACGCTGTTATTGATTTTTATCATAACAATCCTGATAATTTCCGAGATTGCTATGAAATGTTAGTGCGAGACTGGGGATATGATAAATATACAGGAGTCTGCCATATTATACCAAATGCAGGTGTATGTGTTTTAGCTATGCTTTACGGAAAAGGTGATTTTGCAAGAACAGTGGAAATTGCTACGATGTGTGGTTGGGATACAGATTGTAACGCTGGAAATGTAGGTACAGTTCTTGGAGTTATGTGTGGAATTACGGGTATACCTGATAAGTATAGAAAACCTATTAATGATGGTATTGTATTGTCTGGAATTTCAGGAAGTTTAAATAATTTGGATATTCCGTCTTATGCGAAAGAAGTAGCTGCATTAGGATATCGCTTAGCGGGAGAAGATACACCGGAAAATTTGAAAGAAGCTTTGAAATTTAGTGAAATTCATTTTGACTTTTCACTGCCAGGATCTACACACAATATGCGTCTGTCAGATAAGTTTTTCTGTATGATGTCACATTCAACAGATAAATTTATGACAGGACCGGGATCATTAAAAGTATTGGTAGATAGAATGAGCAGGGGAAACCAATGCAAACTTTACTATAAACCATTTTATACAAGAAGTGATTTTTCAGATGAAAGATATAGTCCGGTATTTACTCCAACTGTATATTCAGGGCAGAAAATGACAATGAGGCTATATTTAGACCAGTGGAACGGATGGGAAACATTAGGAATTGCACCGTATATTCGTACCATGAGTGATAAAAAAGAACATTTATCCGGATATATTAAGCTAATAGAGAATGAATGGTTGACAGTAGAATATGATATTCCTGATACACAAGGAGATTTAATTGATGAAATTGGAATTGTTATAGAGGGATATTCAACACAGAAAGCAAAATCATTAGGCGTTATTTATGTAGATTCTATGGATATAACCGGTAAGGCTAAATATAGTATTGATTTTAGCAAGCAGAAGAAAGAATTGGGAACAGTTACTCCATTTGCAGTGAATCATGGAGCCTGGGATTTGGAAGATGGGAACTTATCTTTGATGAGATGTGAAGAGGCATTTGCCTATGCGGGAAATTATTACGGAAAAGATTATATTTTAAAAACATCCATCGTACCAATTAATGGAGAGTCTCATTTACTTCAAGTGCGAGCGCAGGGAGCAATGAGAGGATATGCTGTAGGATTTTCAGAACCTGGAAAAGTGGCATTTTATAAAAATTCTATGGGATATGAAAAAATTGCAGAAGTTCTTTTCAAATGGAACTTTAACCAAAAATATGAGTTTACTGTTCAGGCTAAAGGCGAAGATATAGAACTGTTTATTGATGGACAGCCAATAATAGAAATAAAAGATGCTGATTATCAATATGGTATGTTTGGATGTGGCTCTCTTTCTATGGGAAGAACAATTTTTGGTAATTTTGAAATATGCGAATTGTGAGCCTATGGACGTTATAATTTTCCTATGATAATATAAATATAGGCATAATAATTAATTACAAAATAGAGAAAATTTAGATAGACTAGGGAGATATAACAATATGGGATTTACCAGAATAACAAATGAAAGATTGTCAGATAAAGTTGCACAGTCAATTATTGAACAAATTGAAACAGGTGAGCTGAAGCCAGGAGAAAAGCTGCCTAATGAGCTGGAATTGGCAGAAAAGCTTGGAATTAGCAGAGGGATTTTAAGAGAAGCATTAACCATTCTTCAGGCAAGAGAGTATATAGTTAGAAAACCGAAAGATGGCACTCTCGTAAATCCGGATATTATGGATATTCTTATGAGTAAGAATGGTATTTCACTGAAAGAAGCTACCTATATAGATTTACTTGAAATGCGTGAATGTGTGGAGCAAAGAGTTATAGAGAAAGTGGTCGATTTAGCTTCAGATGAAAAAATTTTAGAATTAGAGGAATTTTTAAATCCTATACAAGAGCAGATTAATGGAAATTCAGTAGACTATTATTTTCATTACAAATTAGCAGAGCTTTCCCAGAATGCAATGTTTGTAAACTTTATTGATACATATTATGATGTTATAGATGAATTAACTAAGAAAACGACTCAGAAAAAATCACGAAAAACGGAAATTAATCAAGAACATCGAAAAATTGTGGAATATATTGTGAAAAGGGATAAGGAAAAAGCTGTAAATGCTATGTTGGAACATTTAAGGAAAGTAAAAGAAAATATTAAAAGAACTTAAATGCTTTAAAAATAGTATGTAACAAAAAACCAGAGAGTACCAGCATTCTTGCAAAAGGACTTTCTGGTTTTTTCTTTTAAAACAACAGGAAGGAGAAAAGTATAATTTATGAAAATTTCAGTAGTAGGAAGTATTAACATGGATATGACTGTTAAAGTAGACAGAATTCCATTAAAAGGCGAAACATTAAAGGGAGAAAGTATTTCATATATACCTGGAGGTAAAGGCGCAAATCAGGCGGTTGCTATGGCGAGGCTGGGAGCAAAAGTAGAAATGTTTGGTTGTGTAGGCAATGATGCAAATGGCGAAATTTTAGTTGAGAACTTAAAAAACAATGGCGTGATTACGAAAAATATAAAGAGGATAGAAGATGTATATACAGGAATTGCAACAATTACTGTGGGAGAAAATGATAATGCAATTGTAGTAGTACCGGGAGCAAATGAAAGAGTAGATTATAATTATATCGAAGAAGTTAAAGAAGATGTATTAAATTCTGAATTAGTAGTTCTTCAACATGAAATCCCTATTGAAACAGTAAAATATGTTGTTGACATTTGCTATGAAAATAAGATAAAAACATTGCTGAATCCAGCACCTGCTTATGCTTTAGATGAAGAAACTATACAGAAGGTAACATATATTACTCCAAACGAGCATGAGGCAAAAATTATATTTGGAGAAAATGAAAATTTAGAAGAGCTTCTTAAAAAATACAAAGAAAAGCTTATTATAACATTAGGAGAAAAAGGCGTAGTGTGCTGTCTGGAAGAAAAAGGAATTTTACAGGTACCTTGCAGGAAATCCAATGTAGTGGATACAACAGGTGCAGGAGATACTTTGAACGGAGCTTTAGCAGCACAAATTGTGGAAGGAAATTATTTAGATGTGGCTTTAAAGTTTGCAAATATTGCAGCAGGAATGTCTGTTGAAAAATTTGGAGCCCAAAATGGTATGCCTTGTAGGGCAGAAGTAGAAAAAGAATTCAATTAAAAATTCGTTGTTTTTATCATCTAAATCGGATATAATAAGGGCAGAAGAATGTCGAAGGAGTGATAAAGTGGATCATTATGAGGTGTTCCATGATATTCTTGTAAATTTATTTCAAGAAATTATGGATATAGAGGGAAAAGCACTGATTACTTCTGAATTTAAAGATATTTCTGTCAATGATATGCATATTATGGAGGCAATAGGAGAAAAAAACGCTAAAAATATGTCTTCTGTTGCAAAGCTTTTATCCGTTACTGTGGGAACTTTGACGATTGCTATTAATGGCTTAGTAAAGAAAGGATATGTAGCAAGAGAAAGAAGTGAAGAAGACCGCAGAGTTGTTCTTATTTCTCTCACAGAGAAGGGACGTAAAGCCAATGAGCACCATAAGAAATTTCATGATGGAATGATACAGGCTCTTTTAAAGGATTTAGATGATGAACAACAGGAAATTTTAGTGAAGTCCTTATTAAATTTAAGAGAATTCTTTGATTCTTATGAAAATCAGAAATAAAGGGTTGATGCAGAGAGCATATTTATGCCGAAGCACAACCCTTTTCCTGTTTTTATAGAAGATTAGGATTTAATAGTTCATAAGTAGATATTTTTTGACAATAGGAAAAGGTGCAGGCCCTATTTCCAGAATGTTTTTATGAAAATTTTTCAAATCGAAAGCATCTCCTTCCAATTCCCGGATTGTGTTTTCGAGAGAAGAAAAATTTAAAAATCCCAGATAGTATTTCAAATAGTTTGCAGGATTTTCTACAATATATTGAAAAATATCATGGCAAACGTCTTGTTCTGTGATACCAAAGGGTGATAGAACTTCTACAACATTATTTAAATTCCAGCCTTTGTCATGGATACCGATGTCAAGAAGAGAATAAAGGCAAAGGCTGATACAACGGTTTAATCGGAGAAATTCCATTGAAGTAGGACTAATTTTTAGAAATTCTGCACCATATTTGTAAGAACGGTCTTCCACAAAAGTAGCCCAGCCCTCGATATAACCGCTGCAGCTAAGGCAGCTTCGGATAGGAGAAGCCCCTTGGTTTCCGAAATAAAGCGTCTGGTAGAGGTGCCCGGGAAATCCTTCATGAGCCAAAGTAGTAAAGAGTTCAGGGCAAGAAACAGAGGAACTTTTGTTAATATAAATGGTATTAGGAGTGAGAGTATCAATAGGTGGAGTAAGGTAAAATGCAGGGCTTGAGAATTCTTCCATTGCTTTTGGGACATATTTTACTTCATAATCTTTTACTGTAAGAGAAGGAAAATCGTTTGTAATCTTTTTTTGGAGATAGGTGAGAATTTTCTCTGGTTCAATCATTTCTTCGGTAGTTTCTGCCTTTAGGGTTTTCAGCAAATCGGGGTTTTCCTGAGATAATTTTTGAACATCATTGTAATATTGTAAAAGCCGTTGGTATAAGTCTTTTTCAATTTCGCTGACGCTGCGATAATCACCCACATCATTTTTAATCAAATAGGCATAATATGATTTCCCCCCGGGAAGGTGAGAAAGTCCATTTTCATTTTTTTCCTGTACCTTTTAGATTATCAAGTTCCTGTGCCAGAAGATGATAAGAGGGAAAAACAAATTCTTTTAGGAGTTTTTGGTGCATTTTTATGTAGGATGAAACTTGTTTTTATTGATTTGCTTTTCTTCTTGTAATTTCTGTACGCGTTCTTGAAATCATGGTGTGCAGATAGTTTTCCTCTGAGCTGTCTGTAAAGCTATTACACTGCTGAATAATTCTGTCTGCTGTTGTATCACTCATGAAAAGTCCTTTTAGGGATTTTCTTTTCAAATTGATAATACTTTTAAAATATTCTGGTATAGAGGAAAGTAAGGCGAAATAGTCTTTTATATCATCAGGAGAACGAAAAGTATATTCTGCCAGGAGTACGGGAAGCTGTGCCTGAATACCCAGATTTGGGCCGAGAGGTTCAGTCAAAAGATAATCATCTGCCACAGAAAGCTGTGTAGCAAAAGAAAGTTTTAAAATATCGTAAATCATCTGATTTCTTTTGAAAGTTTTCCGGTGTAAAGGAACTGAGAATTTTTTGTAGTTGTTGGAGTTCTTCTTTTCTCTTTTGAAAGTTTTCTGGTGACAGATCTCCCAGACTGATGGTTGCTTCTTTTATGCCGTAGTTTTCTGGTTTGGCTAAAGTATAATGCAGATTTAGAGTATTAGAGGACAATTCATTTTCGAAGAGTTTATCTGTAAATCGCTGGAAACGTGTATCAGAAGAAATAAAGTGGTTTTTAAAACAGAAAAAGCAAATACCGAAGAGAAAGAAAAGTATCGAACCTAGAAATAAGAGACGGCGTTTCTTTGTAAAGAATTTTTTCAATATAAGCTCCTTGTAGGGATATTCACTATAGTGTATGAAAAAAAACAAATATGTATGTGTATTTTTCATGGAAAAGAAGAAAGTCCTGTGTTAATATGCTGTATAGTAGGTAATAATGAGGATAAAAGAAAAGAGAGAGGAGAAGGCAGTTTGATAAAAAGAGGGATATTGTTATGTTTGATGTCTTTATTGTTTTTAGGTGGCTGTCAGAAGAAAGAGAATACTCCAAATTTACAGGAAATTCCACAGCAGGAAGAAAACAAAAAACCAGAAGTTTCTCTTTCAGAAAACCTTTGGGATTTTGAATTTTCCATAGGAGAAGATGTATGGGAACTGCCACTGGAACTTTCTAAATGGGAAGAAAAGGGCTGGAGCTTTGAAGGCAAGCAAGAAGAAACCATGTTGGAAGGAGAAACTTATATAGAAGGAGAGACTTTAAAAAATCAGGAACAGGAAATTTATGTGGACTTTGTAAATCCTGAAGGGGAAAAGAAACCTTTGAAAGAGTGCTATATAGGAGGAATTCTTTTAAAACACGAAGAAAAAGATCCTTATTATCAGCTTCCGGGAGGGATTACTCTGGGAGAAAGTACGATTGTTGAGGTGACAGATAAATTTGGAACACCTACAGATGAATATGAGGAAAAAGAAGATATCTATATTATGTACGAATATGGAAAATATAAGGAAGCAGAGTTGGTATTTCATGTAGATGATGAAGTGCTGTATCAGGTGCGCTTGAAGAATTATCGGGAGCCGGAGAACGAAGAAGAACAGATTTCTGATGAAATACCGGAAGTGGTAAAGGAGTATAAAACACCAGAGGAATATAACGGAGATTTTCAAGAATATATAGTAAAGTACGATGATTTTTTTTTATCAAATTCCAGCGCCTGTTTCGGAATTTGTAAAGAATGGATGGACAATTTCAGAAGAGGGTTCAGATAATTATGTAAAAGCCGGAAGACATGGATATGTAACTTTGGAAAAAAATGGGCAGTCTTTGTATGCAGTAGTAAAGAATTACGGAGAAGAAACTACAAATACTCAAAATACATTTGTGACGAATTTGTCCGGAGATTTTGATGTGACGAAAGTTTTCATTGGCGTAGGAGATGAAATTGTACTGGGTATGTCGGCAGAGGAAATGAGACAGCGAATGGAGGAAAGTCTTTACGAAAAGGAAGAAGATGAAAAAGGCGAGAATTATTATATATATTCTGATGAAAGTAAAAAGAATTTTATTCGTATTTTCGTAGATAGGGATTTGCAGCTGGTAAGAGAGATTGAGGTTTCCCACAGTCCGGAGACTTTGTATGAAGCCGAAGAAAATAAGGATGAACGGATAAATTCTTCTAATACGCTTTTGAATGAGGAGACGATTACAGAAGAATAGGAAAAGTTATGAGAAATATGGTGGTAAAAATTAAGTGTCTGTGATATTCTCTTTATGTGGTCGTTAAATTATTTGAACCAAGGAGGATAAACCCGAGATGAAGAACTCCAGAATTTTAAAAGAAGAATTGTTACAGGGGAAATACAGCCAGTTATTTAAAGAAATTTATCTGGATGAAAGCATGCTGGAATATCAGAGTAAAAGATATGCAGATGCAATTACAGAATTTGAGAAGCTTTATGGTGAAAAGGAAGTAGAAGTTTACAGCGCACCGGGGCGTAGTGAAGTGTGCGGAAATCACACAGACCACCAGCTTGGAATGGTGCTTGCTACATCAATCAACTTAGATGCCATTGCAGTCGTAAGTAAGACAGAAGGAGACCTTATCCGTATTGTATCAGAAGGATACGACATGGTAGAGGTAGACGTAAATGATTTAGAAGAAAAATATGAAGAAGAAGGAACAACAGCAGCTTTAATCCGTGGCGTTGTAGCTAAGGTAAAAGAAGAAGGCTACAATGTTGGCGGCTTTGAAGCTTATGTTACCAGTGATGTGCTGATTGGAGCAGGACTTTCCTCTTCCGCAGCATTTGAAATTATTGTAGGTACAATTTTGTCCGGCTTATTTAATGAAATGAGCATCAGCCCTGTATTCCTTGCACAGGCAGGACAGTTTGCAGAGAATGTATATTTTGGAAAACCATGTGGACTGATGGATCAGATGGCATGTTCTGTAGGTGGATTAATTCATATTGATTTCCAAAACCCAGAGGAGCCTGTGGTAGAGAAAGTTCCAACTGACTTTGAAGCTTATGAATACAGTCTGTGTATTGTAGATACAAAAGCTTCTCATGCAGATCTTACAGAAGATTACGCACAAATTCCGGCAGAGATGAAGAAAGTAGCAGCTTTCTTTAAAAAGGATGTGTTAAGAGAAGTAGATGAGAAAGATTTCTACAGCCAGATACCGGGACTTAGGAGTATATTGGGAGACAGACCTGTATTGCGTGCTCTTCATTTCTTTGAAGAAGAAAAACGTGTACAGACACAGGTAGAAGCTTTGAAACGTGGAGATTTTAAAGAATTTCTTTCTCTTGTTGAAAAATCAGGAAGTTCTTCTTTTAAATACCTTCAGAACATTTATACAAATAGAAATGTACAAAATCAGGCAATGTCTATTGCTCTTGGCGTCAGTGAAAGTATTTTAGGAAATCATGGTGTATGCCGTGTACATGGCGGTGGTTTTGCAGGGACAATCCAGATTTTTGTGGAAAACAGCTTTGTAGAAGAATACAGAAAAGCTATGGATAAAGTTTTTGGAAGTGGTTCTTGTCATGTATTAAAAGTACGTCAGCATGGTGGTATGCAGGTATTGTAATAATAGGAATATAGAAAAAGTTTGGGAAGCTCAGAAGATGGGCTTCCTTTTTTCTTGGAGTTTAAAAAGAAAAGAGTTTACATAATCAATTTTACAAAATAGAAACGTTGTTGGATGTAAAATATAGATAAAATAGTTTATGTTATCTTTTAAATAGTCAGAATATTCTCAAATGTAAAAGTGTACAAAAGATGTTGAACTGTTGGAAGTTTCCCACATTTTATCCTCAAAGTTATACACACTGAAAAATCCAATAAATATGGGGAAATTATAGTTATACACTAAGTTATCCACATTATCCACAAAAAAATGTGTGGAAGAATATGATTTACATAATGAAATAAAGAACAAAGGTTTTGTGTACTTCTTATAAAAAGGCGTTTTTTGTAGAAAAAAGAAGAAAAGATATTGACTTTTTTTGAAGTCAAATTTTTAACGAACTATGTTATAATTCACCGAAATAACGTGAAAACTAAATATATTATCTGAAAATTTAGGTTTACGATAATTTTACAGAAATTTAACGATTTCATGATTGGTGATTTTACAAAACTCCTTTATAGTAAATGCTGTCGACGAGGAGAAGAATTGAATTTTACAAATAAAGATAATAAAGGAGAGTATTTATTATGAAGAAAAAAATGTTAGCAGCAATTTTAATGGGAACTATGGTATTCGGTTTAGCAGCATGTGGAAATGAAAGCGGAAATGATGAAAATGCAAATAAAGAAACTACAAATAAGGAAGCAACAAATCAAGAAGCTTCATCAGGAGAAGCTGAAAAAAGTACAGAAGCACCAAAAGGAGAAATTTCTGTAATTTCCAGAGAAGAAGGTTCAGGAACAAGAGGTGCGTTCATTGAGTTATTTGGAATTGAAGAAAAGGATGCTTCAGGGGGAAAAAATTGACAATACAACAGAAGATGCACAGGTAACAAATAATACATCTGTTATGATGACAAGTGTAGCAGGTAATCCTCAGGCAATTGGATATATTTCTTTAGGTTCTTTGGATGACTCTGTAAAAGCTTTAAAAGTAGATGGAGCAGAAGCTACAGCAGAAAATGTAAAAAGTGATACTTATAAAATTGCACGTCCATTCAATATTGCTACAAAAGAAGGCGTAAGTGAGACAGCACAGGATTTCATTTCTTATATTTTAAGTCAGGAAGGTCAGAAAATCGTAGAAGATAATGGTTATATTTCTGTTGGAGATGATGCAGCGGCTTATGCGGGAACAAAACCATCTGGAAAAATCGTAATTGCAGGTTCTTCTTCTATTACACCGGTAATGGAAAAGTTAAAAGAGGGATATAAAGAAGTAAATCCAAATGCAGAAATTGAAATTCAGCAGAGTGACTCTACAACAGGTATGGAATCCACAGTAAATGGTATCTGTGATATTGGAATGGCTTCCAGAGAATTAAAAGACTCAGAAATCGAAGCTGGATTAAAAGGACAGGAAATTGCATTAGACGGTATTGCAGTTATTGTAAATAATAAAAACTCTATGAGTGATATTACAACAGATCAGGTAAAAGATATTTACACAGGTGAAATTACAGAATGGAGCGACCTTCAGTAAAGACAGAAAGGGATTAAAGGAATGAAAAATATAAAAGAAACCGTTATGAAATATGTGTTTCTTGTGTGTGCCTGTGCCTCTATTCTGGCAGTAGCATTAATTTGCATCTTCTTATTTGCCAATGGTATTCCTGCCATTGGCAAAATAGGAGTTTTTGACTTTTTGCTGGGAGAAAGATGGAAGCCGGGAAACAATATTTACGGTATTTTACCATTTATTTTAGGCAGTATTTATGTAACCGCAGGAGCCGTTTTAATTGGTGTTCCCATTGGTATTTGTACAGCTGTTTTCATGGCAAAGTTCTGCCCACCAAAATTATATAAATTTATGAAACCTGCCGTTGAATTACTGGCAGGAATTCCTTCTGTTGTATATGGTTTCTTTGGTATGGTAGTGGTTGTTCCTTTTGTTCGTGACTTCTTTGGTATTCAGCTGGGATTTGGGGGAGACGGTTCCAGTATGTTCACGGCTTCGGTAATGCTGGGTATTATGATTTTGCCTACAATTATCAGTGTGGGTGAGTCTGCAATTCGTGCAGTGCCGGAGAGTTATTATGAAGGTGCTCTTGCTCTTGGGGCAACACATGAAAGAAGTGTGTTTCGTACAGTGCTGCCAGCTGCAAAATCAGGTGTAATGGCAGGTGTGATTTTAGGTATCGGAAGAGCAATTGGAGAGACTATGGCGGTTATTATGATTGCAGGAAATCAACCGCGTATGCCAAAAGGTCTGTTTAAAGGTGTTCGTACTTTAACATCAAATATTGTTATGGAAATGGGATATGCAGCTGATCTTCACAAGGAGGCATTGATTGCAACAGCAGTTGTACTTTTTGTCTTTATTTTATTAATTAACCTGTTGTTCTCATTAGTTAAGAGGAGGGGAATAAATGGATAAGATACGTCAGAAACTAAAAATGTATGCCCATCATCCAGCCTCTTTTCTTTTGGCTTTGTTGGTTTGGATTAGTGCAATCTTTACAGCAGTGACACTGATTTTTATTGTAGGATATATTTTAATAAAGGGTGTGCCGCATTTGACACCACAGTTATTTGAACTGGAGTATAATTCGGAGAATGTTTCTATGTTTCCGGCAATTATCAATACGATTTTCATGATTATGTTGTCTCTTTTGGTTGCAGGTCCTTTGGGAATTTTTGCAGCAGTATATTTGGTAGAATATGCGAAAAAGGGAAATAAACTGGTGTCTGTTGTGCGCGTAACAGCAGAAACACTTACAGGAATTCCTTCCATTGTATATGGTCTGTTCGGAATGTTATTTTTTGTAACAACACTGCGTTGGGGATATTCTATGCTGGCAGGTGCGTTTACACTGGCAATTATGGTACTCCCTGTTATTATGAGAACAACAGAAGAAGCGCTTTTGGCAGTGCCGGATACTTACCGTGAGGCAAGTTTTGGTCTAGGTGCAGGAAAACTTAGAACTATATTTGTGGTTATTTTACCTTCTGCAGTACCAGGTATTTTTTCCGGTGTAATTTTGTCTATCGGACGTATTGTGGGAGAAACTGCAGCTTTGATGTATACAGCGGGAACAGTAGCAGAGCTGCCGGATAGTGTAATGTCGTCTACGAGAACCTTGTCTGTACACATGTATTCTCTTGCAAGTGAAGGATTGTATGTAAATCAGGCTTATGCAACAGCAGTTGTATTACTTGTAATTGTATTGGCAATTAACTGGTTGTCCGGAAAAATTGCCCGCAAGATTAAGAAAGGATAAATAGAAAGAATGAGTAAGTTTTCGATTTCCGATTTGGATTTATATTATGATAAAGGAGCTTTTCATGCGTTAAAAAACATAAATCTGGAAATTCAGGCAAATGAGATTACTGCATTTATCGGACCTTCTGGTTGTGGAAAGTCTACCTTGCTGAAATCTTTAAATAGAATGAATGATTTGGTAGAAGGCTGTCAGATTACGGGAAATATATTGTTAGACGGAGAAGACGTTTATGGAGACATGAATGTTAATCTTTTAAGAAAACGTGTAGGAATGGTATTCCAGAAGCCAAATCCGTTTCCTATGAGTATTTACGATAATATTGCTTATGGTCCAAGGACACATGGTATTCGTTCAAAAGTAAAGTTAGATGAAATTGTAGAGCAATCATTGAGAAGCGCAGCGATTTGGGACGAAGTAAAAGATCGTTTGAAATTAAGTGCACTTGGTATGTCAGGTGGACAGCAGCAGAGACTTTGTATTGCAAGAGCATTGGCAGTAGAACCGGAAGTATTGTTGATGGATGAGCCTACTTCTGCGCTTGATCCGATTTCCACTTCCAAAATAGAAGAATTAGCAGTAGAATTAAAGAAAAAATATACGATTGTTATGGTTACTCACAATATGCAGCAGGCAGCACGTATTTCTGATAAAACAGCTTTTTTCCTTTTAGGAGAAATGGTAGAATACGGAAATACAGAGGAAATGTTTTCTATGCCTAAGAATAAGAAGACAGAAGATTATATTACAGGAAGATTTGGTTAATTGCGTTATATTAAAAAATAAAATATGATTCGGAAAATGCGCATGAACTATCAGGTATAAGTTTTAATGATTTCTTCGGCAATGAATCGTTTGGCAATACAGCGATTCATTGCCTGTTTTTCTATGTAATGATGGGCTTCAGGTTCACTCATGGAGAGCTCGCTGATTAAAATCCATTTTGCTTTATTAACCAGACGGATTTCTGCCATTTTGTCTTCAATAGATAAAGACTTTTTTTCAAATTGTCTTAAACGTTCACGAGCGCTTTCCATCCAGGTAAGAGAATGGAGAATAATAGGCTTAGAAATTGGTTTTGGCAGTGTGAACACACCATATTCAGCCACTTTGTCATGAATAGAGGGCTGAATGTCACCTTTAACAAGAAGGAGTACCACACATTGCTTGGAAGTAGATATGTCAATTGCAAAACGGGTGCCAATATCATCAGGAAGAGGAGCATTGATGATAACAAAGTCAAAAGCTTTTTCTGCTAATATACGTCTGGCAGCTCTGACACTTGAGACCGTCAGGACAGGATAATAGCGTATTTCAGACAACAGACTGGTGAATGCAGAGGTGAAGCTATCTGTTGCAGATACGATGAGTATACTGTAAACACGTTCTCTTAAACTCATTTAATCTCCTCCTTCTTTTGTTCATTTGATTTATCGGTTACAATAGATGTTTAATATAGCATCCGGTATATATTTTCTGATGAAATCACTGTTTGCGGCTGTGGTACAGGCAGATTTGAAATTTTCCGGAAGTTGTTTAAAGCTTGTAAGGATATCTTTATCTGCTTTGTACAGATTAATATCAGAGGGTGCAGGAAGTTCTGTTTTATTTTGAATTCCGTCCAGAATAGCATAAATAATCAGGGCAAATGCCAGATAGGTATTCGCAGAGGGATCAGGAGAACGAAGTTCTACACGTCGATATTTGCCAATTGCTGAAGGAACTCTGATAAGCTGTGAACGGTTTTCATTGGACCATGAAATATATTTCGGAGCCTTGTTTTTTCCAAAACGTTTATAAGAATTTTCTGTTGGATTTAAAAATATTGTCATATCCGAAATTTTATCTAAAATACCCGCTATCAGATAATTCATATTATCTGTACTGTCAGAAGATTTGACAGATATATTAATATGAAATCCATTTCCAGGCGCATGTTCTAATGGCTTTGGCTTAAAATCAGCAAAAATCCCATTTTGCTGCGCAATTGTTTTGACAACGGTTTGAAATGTCATTGCATTGTCAGCTGCTGTTAAAGGATTAGAGTAGCGGAAGTCAATTTCATTTTGTCCTGGTCCTTCTTCATGATGGGAACTTTCTGGCTGAATACCCATTTGCTCTAATGTCAGACATATTTCACGACGTATATTTTCACCTCTGTCTTCCGGAGCAATATCCATATAAGAGGCATTGTCATAAGGAAGTTTTGTGGATTTGCCATTGTCATCTAATTGGAATAGATAAAACTCCTGTTCTGCACCAAAGAAAAATTGATAACCGGCATATTCAGCGGCCTGAATTGCTTTTTTTAAAATAGAACGTGTGTCACACTCAAATATTTTTCCGTCCGGATAGGTAATGCTACAGAACATTCTTACCACACATCCATGTTCTGGTCTCCAGGGTAAGGGCATCAGAGTGTCTGGTTCTGGATGAAGGAACAAATCAGAATGCGTTTCGTCTCCAAAACCTGCGATTGCAGATGCATCAATGGCAATACCATATTCAAAAGCCCGAGGAAGTTCCTGAGGCATAATGGATATATTCTTCTGTTTGCCAAATACATCACAAAAGGCAAGACGAATGAATTTAACATCTTCTTCCTGCACATATTGGATGATCTCTTCTTTTGAATACTTCATAATACTACCTGCTTTCTTTAATTTGGCACATACATTTGTTTGTATGGATTTTTACTGTCTGGTGTAATAACTGTAAAAGGAACAGATAAAAGCTTATCTATAGAATATGTGAAATCTCTACAGTACTCAGACAGATATTCCATAATTTCATCTAAATCCTTTGAAGTTGCGTATCTTGCAGTAACTTGTTCTGGAAAGCAGATATCTTTGCAATTCCCGCGCAAAAAACATTTTTCCACCGTGCATTCCGGTACATGGGAAGTTCCCTTACTATAGGTTTTCCGACAGTGTTTATT
>ENA-OQCW01000403-OQCW01000403.1-human-gut-metagenome-genome-assembly--contig:-NODE-403-length-27005-cov-9.749609_pt1 | contig 27005 bp, 19 predicted proteins | sample MGYA00242767_ERZ504593 | MGnify/ENA primary metagenome ERZ504593 (study PRJEB26092, sample SAMD00036307) | human gut metagenome | host: Homo sapiens | study: EMG produced TPA metagenomics assembly of... | reverse complement strand
AGGGAGACTTCTTTTGGTCATTGGCATGCCATAGTTACCCCGCTCAATTGGGGGAATCCTTGTACTTGGGATGATGCTCAGGCTACTTTTTCTATGGATACAGAATATTGTGACATTGAAAGGAACCTTGAAGTATTGGATAAATGGGTTAGTGTCCCACAAAACCAATATAAGGGAGGCATCAGACGTTCTGTGTGGCTTTCTGAGGCTGGAACATGTTCTCCAAGTTATGCGGATAAGGATTTGCAGAATCAAGCTGCTGGGTTTGCTTTTGGGTGGAAGAAGATCAATGCTTTGGAAGGGATTAATGGAATCCAATGGCATAGTTGGTTCGATCATCTGGGTGATGGTGCTCGTTTAGGATTACGTAAATACAATGATGCGGAATATCAGGGGGAAGCTAAACCGGTATGGATGACTTATCAAAAAGCTGGTACTGATGCAGAAAATGAGTACTTTGAACAATACTTGCAGCGGATTGGTATTGATAGTTGGGAAGGTATCATTCAGAAGATCCCATAATGTTTGTTGTTTAGGACTATATTGCAGATATTGTAGTGTAAGTAGTTGGCTATTTCTGTTCTTATTTTTTTTATATCTCTGATGTTCTTTTATAAATTATGAGGTTTATATGGGAGCAAGGATATGATAGATATAGAGATATTGCCGAATGAAACCTGCAGTTTCTCTTAAAAGTGCTAGTTTTATTCGGCAATTTACTCTATATTTGTCTGTATAACCCTAAAACAAGAAATGAATGGATACGCTTTATAGGTCATATCGAATGTTGCTTAGTAACATATCCACTGATTTTATCCGTTATCTCCATGATGAGATAGAATAGGATAGTAAGCTTATTGCAATTTTAGGTTCACGTGGTGTTGGCAAAACAACCATGCTTTTACAACATATCAAGTTGTATGATAATATTGACGAGACGTTGTTTGTGACAGCTGATGATTTGTATTTTGCGGAACATAAACTGATTGATCTGGCAATGGATTTCTATCAGCATGGGGGAAAAAAACTCTATATTGACGAGATACATAAGTATGCTGGTTGGGCCCGGGAGATAAAGAATATATACGATTTGATTCCCAGACTACAAGTTGTGTATACCGGTTCCTCCATACTGGATCTGGAAGTCGGAGAGGCTGATTTGAGTCGTAGAAAGTTGGAATATCGTATGGTGGGGTTGTCTTTCCGCGAATACCTTGCCATTTCGTATGGTTATCATTTACCAGTTTATTCTTTAGAAGATATACTGAAACATAAAGTAGATTTTCCTTATGCCGAGGCGCGTCCTATTTTGTTGTTTAAGGAGTATCTGCAACATGGCTATTACCCTTTCTTTCAGGAAAAGGGATATTTGCTTCGTTTACAAAGTATCATTAAGCAGACTTTGGAAAATGATATACCGACTTTTGCGAATATGAATATAGCAACAGCATTGAAATTGAAAAGACTGTTGTATATTATAGCGAAAAGTGTTCCGTTTAAACCAACTTTTACCAAGTTGGCGACTTTGCTTGATATGAATAGAAATACGGTTTCTGATTTGATGTGTTATCTGGAAAAGGCTGGAATAATTAATCAGCTTCGGGCAGAGACGGAAGGTGTCAGACTTTTAGGCAAAGTGGACAAGGTGTATCTGAATAATACGAATTTGGCTTATGCGCTTTCTGACAATACACCGGATATTGGTAACGTGCGCGAAACGTTTTTCTTTTCTACTTTGCGAGTTGTATGTCCGGTAACCACATCAGACGTTTCTGATTTTACGGTGGGTGGTTATACCTTTGAAGTAGGTGGAAAGAATAAATCGCAGAAGCAGGTGCATGATGTGGAGAATGTGTATGTTGTGAAAGATGATATTGAGTACGGAATGCGTAATGTGGTTCCTCTCTGGGCATTTGGTTTTTTATATTGAGATGGTATGTGTATTTGTATGATGTGAACTTAAACAGATTGAAATATGGGTGGCAAGATTTACCCTATCGGTATACAGAATTTTGAAAAAATTCGTAAAGGTGGCTATTTTTATATTGATAAAACTGCATTGATTTATCAATTGGTGAAAACCGGGAGTTACTATTTCCTGAGTCGTCCGCGCCGTTTTGGCAAAAGTCTGCTTATTTCTACGCTTGAAGCCTACTTTCAAGGAAAGCGTGAACTCTTTGAAGGACTGGCTATGGAGAAGATGGAAAAAGATTGGGTAAAATATCCTGTATTACATCTTGATCTTAATACGGAAAAATACGATACTCCGGAAAGTTTGGAAAATAAGCTGAACGGGGCATTAGTGGAATGGGAGAAGATGTATGGCGCTGAGCCATCGGAAAAATCCTTGGCGATGCGTTTTGAGGGTGTTATTAAGCGTGCCTGTCAGCAAGAGGGGCAAAGTGTGGTGATCCTAGTGGACGAGTATGATAAACCAATGTTACAGGCTATTGGTGATGATGCGTTGCAAAAGAGTTTCCGTGATACATTGAAAGCTTTTTATGGCGCATTGAAAAGTCAGGATGGCTGTATTAAGTTTGCTTTGTTGACGGGCGTGACCAAGTTCGGTAAAGTCAGTGTGTTCAGTGATTTGAATAACCTGAATGACATTTCAATGTGGAATAAGTATATAGATATTTGTGGTGTGAGCGAACAGGAGCTATACGATAATCTGGATGCCGAACTTCATGAATTTGCCAATGTGCAGGGAGTGACGTATGAAGAGATATGTGCCAGGTTGAAAGAAATGTATGATGGTTATCATTTCACGCACAATTCCAAAGGAATGTATAATCCCTTCAGTCTGCTTCTAGCTTTTGATAGGAATGAGTTTAAAAGCTACTGGTTTGAAACAGGTACTCCCACTTATTTAGTGGAGTTGCTGAAGAAGCATCATTATGATCTACACCGAATGGCCCATGAAGAGACCGATGAACAGGTACTGAACAGTATAGATTCTGAATCTACCAATCCTATTCCGGTGATTTATCAGAGTGGATACCTCACTATTAAGGGGTATGATGAAGAATTTGGTATTTACCGTTTAGGTTTTCCTAATCGTGAAGTGGAGGAAGGGTTTGTCCGTTTTCTGCTTCCTTATTATGCGAACGTCAATAAAGTGGAATCTCCCTTTGAAATCCAAAAATTTGTTCGTGAGGTACGTGCTGGTGATTACGAATCTTTTTTCCGCCGCCTGCAAAGTTTCTTTTCGATAGCCTGAAATGGATATAAAATATTCATTTCTCATGTTCTCATAAATATGACCTAAGTGTCAGATTGTTAATGGTATAAGCTATGAGAAATGATTTTAAATTTAGTATTTCTCATAGCTTTATTTACAAATAGACCTTAATTTGGCTTATTTCTCATACCCGTTGAAATCATTTCTCATAATGCCCCGGAGTTGGTACATAAATAGGCTGTGTGGGTTTGCCTATATTCTGTAAGTTTCCTTGTGCCTTTAGACGACGAATCTGTCTGCTGGCCATGCTTTGGGTAAAACAACAGAGTGACTGCATATTACTACGGGATCAATACAGGATGGGTTGCAAAATAGGCAGTGAGTTTCTTGTCGATCTCTTCTTCTGAAAGAGAAGCCGAATGTGGCTTGTATTTCGAACGTCGTAAGTGACTACTCATACACAAACTCTTTAAATTTCTGTCAGCCTGGAAGTTAATGGATTTTAGTTTCACTTTATCTGCACGGGTGGTAAGCGAGTGCACGGGTTCGGTCGCTTGCAATGTAATCTGGAAATAGCCGATCCCATCCAGATGTACTCGTTCTCCTTCGCATAGGTGGTTGCCCATGCATCTGCTCAATTCCATTAGCATGGCTTCTACTTCCGCTTTTCCGAAAGTGGTTGCCATGTGGATTTCTCTTGCCAATTTTTGAGTAGTCACATGTTGGAAGTTGACTACCCGTGGATGATAACTAGGTTCTTCTCCTTCTTTCTCCGGTTGGGGATTCTTATAAAACTCGAATTGTATTGCCATCTTTGTTCTAATTTAATGGTTGTTTATATATTATGTAATTGATGCGCTTAGTGTATCTTGCCTTTATTCTTTTATTATTTAACTACCAGCTAGTTCGTTCCACTAGAGTGAACGGTTCTTTTCACTCTAGTAGACAGATCTTTCTACCCTAGTGAACAGAACCGTTCACTCTAGTGGAACGATTGGGATCCTCTTTCAAAGATACGACATTATTAACTGAAAAACAAATAATTACACGGTTGTTTACATGTAAATAATAGATGAGGGTTGTGTAAAATAAGGTTGGCCAATGAGCGAAATGAATAGTTGGTATTTGACTATGAGAAATGATCCGGAATACTATGATAAATAGACACTTTTTGAGCAAAAATGAAAGACAAAGTATGAGAAATACCGGATTTAAAAACGTTTCTCATGGTGTACTATGCTGATTTTGTGTGTTTTATCTGAAACTTATGAGAATATGAGAATAAGAATTGCAAATCATTACTAGTGGACGTGCGTTTGTGAGGTGTCAAATTTGTTTATACGGGATATTAACCGTACATTTGTCTGTGGTAATAATCGCCCTACAAACACATGCAGGACAAATAAATTAATTAAGCAATGAGAATAACATTGGTAAGAGACGATGGCAAGGTGAACACTATGCGTACGTTAAGAATCGAACAGCTCGTAGAGCAAATGAAAGTGGAAACCAAAGCACAGTCTGTTTCAAAAATGAGAGAAGTCCTGCCTTTTATGCTTCCGGGTGATAAAAATGACTATGTGCAGAAAGTGCAGAAGGTGATACCTGCAGCGGCCTTTTTCCGCAAAGACGGAATAACGACCATGAGTGAATACAACGGAATTGTGATGATTCAGGTGAATAACTTATCCGGGAATATGGAAGCGGATGAAGTGAAAGAGCGGGTGAGGGAGCTGCCGCAAACTTATTTAGCTTTCACCGGTTCTTCCGGAAAGTCAGTGAAGATATGGGTCCGTTTTACTTATCCCAATGACCTTTTACCGGAAACCCGTGAACAGGCAGAGCTTTTTCATGCACACGCCTATCGGTTGGCTGTGAAATTCTATCAGCCCCAACTTCCTTTTGATATCGAACTGAAAGAACCTTCATTGGAACAATATTGTCGCTGGACTTTTGATCCGGATTTGTATTTTAATCCCGAAGCGATGCCTATTTATATGAAACAACCTGTGGCTATGCCGGGCGAAACCACTTATCGTGAACGGGTGCAAACGGAAACTTCACCATTGCAACGGCTTGCACCGGGGTATGAAAGATGTGATGCGCTTTCTGTTCTTTTTGAAGCAGCCTTCGCACGTGCACTGGATGAGGAGGATGGTTATCAACCGGAAGAAGGTGATAAACAGTCTTTGTTGATAAATCTGGCCGGGTATTGTTTTCGCGCCGGTATTCCTGAAGAAGATACGGTGCGATGGTGTCGGGCGCATTATCGTTTGCCAAAAGATGATACATTGGTTCGGGGGACTGTACGGAATGTATATCGGACTTCAGAGGGATTTGCGAGTAAGAGCAGCCTGTTGCCGGAACAATTATTTGTCATGCAGATGGATGAGTTTATGAAACGGCGTTATGATTTCCGTTTCAACCAACTAACGTCACAAGTGGAATGTCGCGAACGGAATAGCTTTAATTTTTATTTTCTTCCGGTGGATAAACGGTTGATGGCAAGCATTACAATGAATGCACAATATGAGGGGCTTAAACTTTGGGATAAAGATGTCGTGCGTTTCCTGAATTCGGATCATGTACCGGTTTATCAACCTATTGAAGAGTTTCTTTATGACCTTCCTCGTTGGAACGGTAAGGATTATATTGGCAATTTAGCCAAACGGGTTCCTTGTGACCATCCTTATTGGACTCAATTGTTTCGTCGTTGGTTTCTTAGTATGGTCGCACATTGGCGTGGGATGGGTAAGAATCATGCGAATAGCACTTCGCCTATATTGATAGGCCCGCAAGCTTATCGTAAGTCTACATTTTGCCGCTTGATCTTACCGCCATGTTTACAGGCATATTATACGGACAGTATCGATTTCAGTCGGAAACGGGATGCTGAACTGTATTTGAATCGCTTTTTATTGATTAATATGGATGAGTTCGATCAGATTGGCATCAGTCAGCAGTCTTTTCTCAAGCATATTCTGCAAAAGCCTGTTGTCAATACGCGACGTCCGAATGCTTCGGCAGTGGAGGAACTCCGCCGGTACGCTTCTTTTATAGGCACAAGTAATCATAAGGATCTGTTGACGGATACTTCCGGCAGTCGCCGTTTTATCGGTGTCGAGGTGACGGGAGTGATAGATGTGGTCCGCCCTATTGATTATGAGCAGTTATATGCACAGGCAATGGCTGCATTGCGGAGTAATGAGCGCTATTGGTTTGATGAAAAAGAGGAGGCGATTATGACGGAGGCTAACCGGGAGTTTGAACAGTCGCCGGCGATTGAACAATTGTTTCAGGTATATTACCGGGCAGCGGAAGAGGAAGAAGAGGGAGAATGGTTGCTTGCTGCAGATATATTGCAGCGGATACAAAAAGCAAGTAAAATGAAATTTTCTTCCGGGCAAGTTAATTATTTCGGGCGTATATTGCAGAGGCTGGGAGTAAAGTCGTTTAGGAAAACACGTGGGGTTTATTATCATGTGATGCCTGTAGAGTAAGGATGATGATGAAATAATGTATAGTAGATGGCTTTTATTATTTTATAATAATTATCTTTGCGTAATAACGTGAGATGTATGAAGACTATGATAAGAAATCCTTTTATAACAAGCGGATATGTCTCTGCTGATTATTTTTGCGATCGCCGTTTTGAGAGCGAACAGTTGGTGCGCGAGGTGATGAATGGGAATAATTTGGCTCTTGTCTCTACCCGGCGAATGGGAAAAACAGGGCTGATCCGTCATTGCTTTCAGTTTCCTGAAATTAAACAGGGTTACTATACCTTTTTTATTGATATATATGATAGCCGTTCATTGCGTGATTTGGTCTTTGCACTTAGTAAGGAGATTTTGGAAGTACTGAAACCTATGGGGAAGAAAGCTTTGCATGGCTTTTGGGAATGTGTAAAATCTTTGCAGGCTAGTATCTCTTTTGATGTGAATGGTATGCCTTCTTTGAATCTGGGATTAGGAGATATACAAGCTCCGGCTACTACGCTCGATGAAATCTTCCGGTATTTAGAGCAAGCGGATAAGCCTTGTTTGATTGCCATTGATGAATTTCAGCAGATTGCCGGATATGCAGAGAAAAATGTAGAGGCTACTCTCCGGACTTATGTGCAGCATTGTAATAATGCGCGTTTCATTTTTGCCGGGAGCCAGCGACATGTGATGGGGAATATGTTTTTGACGCCTTCCAGACCTTTTTATCAAAGTGTGTCAATGATGCATTTGGAAAGTATTCCTTTAGAAGAATATATTCGTTTTGCAAGTATGCATTTCAAACGTGCAGGCAAAGAAATAGAGGAAAGTGCTGTTACCACAGTTTATCAACAGTTTGAAGGAATCACATGGTATATACAAAAAGTATTGAATACACTTTATGATATGACCCCGGAGTACGGAGTTTGTAAAGTGGGAATGGTGTCAGGGGCTATTCGGCAGATTATTGATTCATTCAGATATACTTATTCGGAAATTCTTTTTCGTTTGCCGGAGAAACAAAAGGAACTGCTAATTGCTATCACTAAAGAAGGAAGGGCTAAAGCTCTCACTTCCGGCACTTTTATTAAAAAATACAAACTGGCTTCTGCTAGTTCAGTTCAGGCAGCACTAAAAGGGTTGCTGGAAAAGGATTTTGTGACTCAGGAAATGGGTATTTGTCAAATATATGATCGTTTCTTGGGTATTTGGCTGAAAGAGAATTATTAAGTCATATTTCATTTATTGAAGAGGGCTTTTCGATAAATCGCGTTAATAATTAATAGAAACTGCTGCCTGTTAATCTGTTTTATTGTATCTTTGCGGTCTTAACTTTTTTAATGGTAAATAATGAAGGAATTTCTACAACTAATGCGACGTTTTGTGTCGCCTTATAAGAAGTATATCGGCTGGGCTATTTTGCTGAATATTTTGTCTGCTGTATTCAATGTGTTCTCATTTACTTTTTTGATTCCTATCTTGAGTATTCTGTTTAAAACAGAAGGAGCAGATAAGGTGTACCATTTTATGGAATGGGGTAGTGGCGATTTAGCAGATGTTGCCAAGAATAACTTCTATTATTACATCTCTCAGATGATTGTGGATAATGGTCCCACTGTAGCTCTTATTTTCTTGGGACTATTCCTGATGGTGATGACATTGTTTAAAACCGGTTGTTACTTTGCTTCTTCAGCCGTGATGATTCCATTACGTACAGGAGTGGTACGTGATATTCGTATTATGGTGTATGCTAAGGTAATGCGTCTGCCGATGTCTTTCTTTTCGGAAGAAAGAAAGGGAGATATTATAGCTCGTATGAGTGGTGATGTGGGGGAAGTGGAAAATTCCATTACCAGTTCATTGGATATGTTGATGAAAAGCCCGATTCTGATTATTATATATTTTGTGACATTGGTTACGGTTAGTTGGCAGTTGACTCTTTTTACTATCATTGTATTACCGGGAATGGGTTGGTTGATGGGAGTCGTCGGAAGAAAACTGAAACGTCAATCACTGGAAGCACAGGCTAAGTGGAGTGATACGATGTCACAATTAGAAGAAACACTGGGAGGCTTGCGCATCATCAAGGCTTTTATTGCGGAAGATAAAATGATTAACCGCTTCACCAAATGTAGCAACGAGCTCCGGGATGCGACAAACAAGGTTGCTATACGTCAGGCTATGGCTCATCCGATGAGTGAGTTCTTAGGAACGATTCTGATTGTAGCTGTATTGTGGTTTGGAGGTACATTGATTTTGGGGAAGAATGCAACTATCGATGCTCCCACATTCATCTTCTATATGGTTATCTTATATAGTGTAATCAATCCATTGAAAGACTTTGCTAAAGCGGGATACAACATTCCGAAAGGGTTGGCTTCCATGGAACGTGTGGACAAAATCCTGAAGGCAGAGAATAAGATTAAGGAAATTCCGAATCCGAAACCGTTGAAAGGTTTGAATGATAGAATCGAATTTAAAGATATCTCTTTCAGCTATGATGGTAAAAGAGAGGTGTTGAAGCATGTAAACCTGACAGTTCCCAAAGGAAAAACAATTGCACTGGTTGGGCAATCGGGATCCGGTAAATCTACATTAGTCGATTTGTTGCCGCGTTATCACGATGTACAGGAAGGTGATATTACCATTGACGGAACGAGTATTCGTGATGTACGTATTGCGGATTTGCGCAGTTTGATTGGTAATGTAAACCAGGAGGCTATTCTGTTTAATGATACATTCTTCAATAACATTGCTTTTGGCGTGGAGAATGCGACAATGGAACAAGTTATAGAGGCGGCGAAGATTGCCAATGCGCATGATTTCATTATGGAGAAACCGGAAGGATATAATATGAATATCGGTGACCGTGGCGGAAAATTGTCCGGTGGCCAGCGCCAGCGTATCAGTATCGCGCGTGCTATTCTGAAAAATCCTCCGATTCTGATTCTTGATGAGGCTACTTCTGCTTTGGATACCGAATCAGAACGTCTTGTGCAGGAAGCATTGGAACGTTTGATGAAAACACGTACGACGATAGCTATTGCCCACCGTCTTTCTACGATTAAGAATGCAGATGAAATCTGTGTACTGTATGAGGGTGAGATTGTGGAACGTGGTAAGCATGAAGAACTCATAGAGTTAAACGGTTACTATAAACGTCTGCATGATATGCAGCAGTTGTAATTCTTGATATTGTAATGATATTATTAAGTTTTGATACAGAAGAATTTGATGTACCTCGTGAGCATGGTGTAGACTTTCCGTTGGATGAAGCAATGAAAGTGTCAGTCTATGGTACAAATCGGATACTGGACTGCCTGAAAAACAACGGGGTGAAAGCTACTTTCTTTTGTACAAGCAATTTTGCAGAAAATGCGCCGGAAGTGATGCGGCGCATTATGGACGAAGGACATGAAGTTGCTGCGCATGGATGTGACCATTGGCAGCCACAGGCTTCGGATGTCAGTCGTTCAAAAGAAATTCTGGAACGTCTTACCGGCAGGACGATACAAGGTTATCGCCAGCCGCGTATGTTCCCCGTATCAGATACGGAACTTGAACGGATGGGGTATGTATATAACTCCTCATTGAATCCCGCATTTATCCCCGGAAGATATATGCATTTGTCGGAGCCCCGTACCTGCTTTATGACAGGTAAGTTACTTCAAATCCCGGCTTCTGTAACTCCGTGGATTCGCTTCCCGCTATTCTGGTTGTCTTGTCATAATCTGCCGATGTGGCTGTATCAACTCCTGGTAAACCGGGTATTGAAGCATGACGGATATTTTGTGACTTATTTCCACCCGTGGGAATTCTACCCGTTGGGTGAACATCCTGAATTTAAGATGCCTTTTATTATCCGCAATCATTCCGGTAAAGGAATGGAGGAACGTCTGGATATGCTTATCCGCAAACTGAAAGAAAAAGGATATGCTTTTATGACTTACTCGGAATTTGCACAGATAAAACTGGCTGAACTAAATAAACCGGACGAAAAATGATAAAATTGGCTATTGTATCCCCCTGCTATAATGAGGAGGAAGTGTTGGAAGATTCGGCCGCCCGTTTGACAGCCTTGTTTGATGAGTTGGTGGCGAAAGAAAAGATCAGTGCCGACAGCTTTGTGCTCTTTGTGAATGATGGCAGCAAAGATCGTACATGGAGCATCATTAAGAAACTGCACGGGACGAATCCTTATATAAAAGGAATGAATCTGGCACGGAACGTGGGACATCAGTATGCGATCATGGCCGGTATGATGACCGCTAAAGACTGGAGTGATGCCGTTATTACCATTGATGCCGATTTGCAGGATGATCTGAATGCGATTGAGGAGATGATCGATGCTTATACGCAAGGATATGATGTTGTATATGGAGTGAAAGTATCTCGTCAGGCAGACCCCGTGTTGAAACGTCTTTCTGCAACAGCCTTTTATAAATTACAGCACCGGATGGGAGTGGAGACTATCTACAATCATGCGGATTTTCGTTTTCTAAGCCGGAGAGTGCTGGAACAGTTGTCTCATTATCAGGAACGCAATGTCTATCTGCGTGGTATTATCCCGTTGCTGGGTTTCCCTTCTACTACGGTAGATGATGTGATCCGGGAACGGACAGCCGGAACTTCCAAATATACAGTGAGAAAGATGTTCAGTCTGGCTTTGGACGGGATAACCTCTTTCTCGGTAAAGCCCATTTACGGAATTGTTTATCTGGGAGTTATATTTGTTTTTATTAGTATCCTGATAGGAATTTATGTATTGTATTCTTTAATTTCGGGTACAGCTGAACATGGTTGGGCATCTCTGATGTTATCTGTCTGGTTTGTTGGCGGAGTTGTTCTAATGTCAATAGGAGCTGTCGGACTGTATATTGGTAAAATCTATAAAGAAGTAAAACGTCGCCCGCTCTATAACGTGGAAGAAGTGTTGTACGATGATCAGAATAAGTAAGGCTATACTTGACAAGCACCCGGATTGGCGGGATAAGTTCTGGCAATTTGTTCGTTTTGGAGTTGTCGGCACTATATCTTCAGCCATTCATTACGGCGTATATTGCCTGGTCTTGTTGGTTGCGAATGCCAATATCTCCTTTACGGCTGGTTATGCTGTAGGATTTGTCTGCAACTACTTCCTGACTACTTTCTTCACCTTTCGTTCCAAACCATCCTCGCATAATGCGATCGGCTTTGGTTTTAGTCATCTGATTAATTACCTGCTTGAGATCGGCTTACTGAATCTCTTCCTCTGGATAGGGGCGGGTGAACTGCTTGCACCGATACTGGTAATGATTATCGTGGTGCCTATCAATTTCCTGATTCTTCATTTCGTTTATATCTATAAAGGGAGGAAATAACACTATTCAATCCCTTTCATTTAATTCATAAAAAGAAAAGGCTATTATGAAACGTTTTCTAAATCTTGTTGTATATATTCTTACCATACATGTTTCGGCTTTACTGATCGCAGGACTGTTTCGCCTGGTACTTTTTATCTCATCTTATCATCAGTTGACCTCTGAAGCCTTGTCGGATAAGACACTTCCGATGCTTGCTTTTGTACATGGTGTCTGGTTTGACAATGTGATAGGCTGTTACATACTTCTGTTGCCTCTGGTAGTTGCGGTGGTATGTGGAGTTTGCAACTATTATGGGAAAGCGTTGTTCCGTTTCTTTACGATCTTTTTCAGTGTCTTTTATGGATTGGTTTATTTAATCAGTGCGTCGGACATTCCTTATTTTGCCTATTTCTTTAAACATATCAACTCTTCCATATTCGAATGGTTCGGTTATGCGGGAACTACCGCCGGAATGATATTGGGGGAAAGTGCCTATTATCTGTCCATCGGATTATTCCTTCTCTTTCTGGCCGGATTCGTAGTTTGGCTTATCTATCTGGCACGTTATTTCCATCATCGTAGCCTTACCATTTCCGCTCCGTTTCCTTATTGGAAGCGAGGAGGGGCGGTTCTGATCGGTGCTTGCTTAATCGGACTCTGCATCTTTGGAATCCGGGGGCGTACAGGCTATAACCCGATCAAAGTAAGTGCGGCATATTTCTGTCAGGATGCTTTTCTCAATCAACTGGGAGTAAGTCCTACTTTTAACCTGCTGACGAGTGTGATGGATGATATGAGACCTGAAAATAAATACTTGCATCTGATGGATGAACAGGAAGCCATCACCAAGGCGCAAGCTCTGCTCAACCGTCCGGGAGATGCGAATGTTTCCCCGTTGGCTGTTTACAGGCGTGCTGCAAAAGCGGATAGCGTGCAACAACGCCGTCCTAATGTCGTCTTGATTATGATGGAGTCTATGTCCGCCAAGTTTATGAAGCATTTCGGGCAATCGGAGACTTTGACTCCTTTCCTGGATAGCCTGTATACCCGTTCTATTAGTTTCCGCAATTTCTATTCGGCAGGAATCCATACGAACCATGGTTTGTATGCCACCTTGTATTCTTTTCCGGCTATGATGAAACGGAACCTGATGAAAGGCTCTGTCATTCCCCGCTATTCGGGACTGCCTACCGTACTGAAAGAAAACGGCTATTACAACCTTTTCTTTATGACGCATGAAGGACAGTATGATAATATGAACGCTTTCTTTCGGACAAACGGCTATGATGAAGTGTTTTCGCAAGAAAACTATCCGGCTGATAAGGTTGTGAATAGCTTTGGAGTGCAGGATGATTTCTTGTATGACTACGCAATTCCGGTATTGAATCAGCGGGCTGCCACCGGACAACCGTTTTTTGCTACTTTACTGTCCATCAGTAATCATCCGCCGTATGTGATACCTCCTTTCTTTCATCCGAAAACAAGTGAACCGGAGACGCAGATCGTTGAGTATGCGGATTGGGCTTTGCGTCAGTTCTTTGAAGAGGCGCGTAAACAACCCTGGTTTGATAATACGATATTCGTATTGGAAGGAGATCATGGCAAACTGGTGGGAGACGCCGAATGTGAACTACCGGAATCTTATAATCATATTCCACTGATGATTTACTCCAGCCGTATTCAGCCGGAAGAGAAAACTGCATTTGGCGGTCAGGTAGATATACAGCCAACGATATTAGGGTTGTTGAATATTGATTATTTACAGAATAATTTTGGGGTAGACTTGCTGAAGGAAGAACGTCCCTGTATGTTCTATACTGCTGACAATATGGTGGTGGGACGCAATGATACGTTACTCTATCTTTATAATTACGAGACTCAGCAGGAACTTACTTATGATATCGGTAACGGCAAATTGAATGCTGTTCCGATGGATGATAGCTTTTTGCCTTTGAAAGAATATAGTTTTTCCATGCTCCAATCGGCGGAGTTCCTTGTGAAGCATGGAAAAACGCTTAATTCTATACCTTTTACTCAACAATAGGAGTCGTTTCGGTATTTTCAGGCTGTTGGTTTTTAACGAACTTGTATATCTTGGCTATTTGCCGGAGTACTCGTTTAGGGGATTCATATACCTCCTCAAACTGATACCCTTCTTTCTCGAATTCGGGAAGATATTTCTCTGCATCATTCGTGCCGATTAACAAGAAACCTTCCGAGGACGTTTCTCATAGAAGTTGTCGAGACGATTGTGCAGATAGAAATTGAGTTCGAAATAATGTACGGGGTCACCTGCTGCATGCAGACTTTCTTCAATGAATTCGTACATCGTTCCTTCGCTTTCCGGCGCAACCTTTTCTATTTCTGTAGCGATGAATTTGACCGACTTCGAATTTAATGCTGCCGGCTGATAAGCACCGTCCAATGCAAGGTATAATCCCATTGTAAGCACAACGAGAGCGTATAGGAAACGGTTGTTCAATGCATTTTTCCGTTGATAGAACCACCAGTAGATACCGAGAATGGTAGGAATGGCAATCAGGAATAAGGCCCCTGCTCCGCTGATATTCTGTATTGCACGCATGAAATTAATATTGTCCTGCGCGTGACGACCCTGGAAAATAGTTTCAGGGATGAGTCCGCATTTTAATACGATGAAGCAGGTGAACAGTAGCAGGCTGATTACTGCAAGAATACTTCCGTATACCTTGATGACTTTAGATTGCTTCTTGACCAGATAGAATAGATATTTGGCAAGGAAATAAGCAATGAAAGGATAGATCGGCATCAGATATACACTACGTTTGCTCTGCGGAATACAGTAGAAGACGAAGATTACAACGATACTGGTGAAAGAGAATAAATCCACCGGGTCCATATTCTTTATCCATGTGGTGAAACGTTTCCACCAGGCTGCCGGTTGGATGCTGAATTTATGGTAAGTCAGGCTGAACAGGGAGAGCACGACTAACAGTGTCCAGGGAACGTATCCGGCAAATAGGGTCACAAAATTATAATGCCAGGGGTTTACGCATGAATTGTAACTCATGGTATTAGTCATACGACCGAAGTTTTCTTCCATAACTAATGCCAGGAACTCTTCTCCACCTTGTTGGTAAGCAGCGACATACCAGCAGAAAGGCAGGATGAGTGAAAGAATGGCCCAGGCGGAAAGTAACAAGAATGCTTTGAAGAAGTTGACACCCCGGAGTAACAAGAAGATGCCTACCACTAAACATGGAATGATAGTACCTACCGGTCCTTTAGTCAGTGTGCCGCAGCTCATCAGGAGAATGGCCAGCCAGGGAATACCTTTGAGTCCCTTCTCATACCATTTGTAGAGACAATACAGAGCGCCAACGGTGAGCGCTGTCAATACCATATCCACCCGGCAGTTTGCTCCGGCCCGGTGCAGCTCAAAATTAGTCAGGGTAATAAAGGCGGCCAACAACGCCAGTTCCACTCCTTTTCTTTTGGCAAAGAACAGAAAGCCGCAGAGGGTCATGGCGATCAGGGCGATGGCAGACGGCAAGCGGGAGGTCATTTCTGTGACTTGCCCTCCATTCACTGCTGCCGAAACAGCAGCAATGCTCCAGTGGAAGAAAGGCGGTTTGTAAGCCATTTCTCCTCCGTTGTTTCTGGGTAAAATCCAGTTTCCGCTATCCAGCATGGAGTAGGAGACAATAGATTCGCGAGGCTCCCCTTTGGTGTGGTACTCCGATAAACCGAGGAAAGGCAGGATAGTAACTACGCAAATGACTAGTAACAGCCAGAAAGCTTTGTTTGAAGTCAATGTTTTCATCTTTATCTTATATTGAAATTTATGTTCTTTTATTTTCTGCCGAAGTCGGCCGGAATTTCTCCCCATTCTTTCGTTTCCCATTTCAGAATACGGGTGGTATAGGTGTTTCCCTGCAACCATTTTTCTGCCCGTTCAATCAACAGAAAGAGTTCTTCTGTTTCCGGGGTTCGGGGGAGTTTGGTCTTGCACTTTTTCTGTCGCACCCAGCTGATGGCATTCGCGCTGTCACTGTAAATGGGCATATCGAAACCTTTCTTTTTCAGCAACGCCAAACCGTGTACGATGGCTAGAAACTCACCGATATTATTCGTGCCTTTCATCGGGCCGAAATGAAAAATCTCCTGACGGCTGGCAATGTGTACGCCGCGATATTCCATCGGTCCCGGATTACCGCTACAGGCTGCATCGACAGCCAGGCTATTGTCGATCACACAAGAAGGTAAAGTATCCGAAGAAGGTTTAGGACCTCCTGATTTAGCCTTTGCATTCTTGCCGATATAAGCATAGGGAGACATTGTCAACGCGCGTTCCGCTTCTTCGCGCGTATCAAATGATTTGTATTTGGCAGCTTCATATCCTTTGATTTGAAGTTGGCAGTCTGTCCAGGAAGTATAAACTCCGGGGGTGACACCTTCCCATACTACATAAAATTTCTGTTTAGCCATTTTTTCTGACGATAATTTTAGATAGTCAATGAATTGACGCTGCGAAGGTACAAATATATTCTCTAACTGAACAAGTTAGGGGGGCTACTTGTTATAAAAAAAAGAGAGTTTTAAGAATATAAAATAAGAAAGGAACTATTATGGAAAGATCTTTTAGTGAAGCTTTGAAACAACGTCGAACTTACTATTCAATTACTAATCAGTCACCTATATCCGATCAGGAGATCGAATGTATCGTTAATATGACCGTGCGCCACGTACCGTCGGCATTCAATTCGCAATCTACCCGTGTGGTACTTCTATTGGGAGAATCGCATAAGAAATTGTGGCAGATTGTGAAGGACGCATTAAAGAAGATTGTACCGGCTGAAGCGTTTGTCAAGACAGAGGAGAAGATAGATCATTCGTTTGCCTGTGGGTATGGCACTGTATTGTTTTTTGAGGATCAGAAGGTTGTGAAAGGGCTTCAGGAGGCTTTCCCGGCTTATCAGGAGAATTTCCCGGGATGGTCATTGCAGACTTCTGCCATGCACCAGTTAGCTATCTGGGTAATGCTCGAAGATGTAGGTTTCGGAGCATCGCTGCAACACTATAACCCGTTGATTGATGAAGAAGTGCGCCGTGCATGGGATTTGCCGGAACATTGGCATTTGATTGCGGAAATGCCGTTCGGACTTCCTCTCGGCAAACCGGGTGAAAAAGAATTCCAGCCGCTTGAAGAACGGGTGAGAATCTTTAAATAAATCGGGAATGAAGAATGAATAATGAAGAATTGGATGGCATAATGGCTAAAATTCTTTATTCTTCATTCTTCATTCTTCATTAAATGATTAATTTTGTGAGCAAAATTAATCATTTATGGTTCGTATCTTCCTTACCGGCTATATGGGTGCCGGAAAAACGACGTTGGGTAAGGCTTTTGCCCGATATATGAATATACCGTTCATCGATCTGGACTGGTATATTGAAGAGCGTTTTCACAAAACCGTTGGAGAATTATTCATTGAACGAGGCGAAACAGGATTCAGGGAGCTGGAGAGAAATATGCTCCATGAAGTAGCTGAGTTTGAGAATGTGGTAATTTCGACGGGGGGTGGAGCGCCTTGTTTTTATGATAATATGGATTTTATGAACCGGACCGGAAAGACTGTTTTTCTGGAGGTGCATCCGGATGTGTTGTTCAGGCGCTTGCGTGTGGCTAAACAACAACGTCCTATTCTTCAGGGTAAAGAGGATGAAGAACTGAAAGCGTTCATTATTCAGGCACTCGAGAAGCGTGCTCCTTTTTATCATCAGGCACAATATATCTTTAATGCAGACGAATTGGAAGATCGTTGGCAGATTGAAACATCGGTGCAATGTTTGCGACAACTTTTGGGATTGTAGAAGTAACAGTCGTTATATTTTGTGTAATCGTCATTTGGGAAGCTGTGGGATGTGTGTAATTTGTGCCTGATAATGGATCATTGTCGGGAGGAATTTTACTGTATTCAGAAATCAGGTAGTTGTAATGTTCTCTTTTTGTTGGAACTTCGTTTTTTTTGAGACTCTTGTTTGTGCATTCGGTCAATATTTGTACCTTGCACTCGTTATGAGATTTTTTATTGACTAGTAACACAAAATTAAGGTAAAGTTCTATATCATGAAAACTTTAAAAGAGAAATTTGGGGAGTTATCCGCTAAAATTAAAGCATCCGGACAGCCTGCAAGGGTATGGTTTCCGCAGTATACACCGGCTTCATTGTTAAGTGCGGAAAACTGGTGGGAAGCATTGGCTGTATGTGAATATGCTTTGGACACAAAAGAAGACGAGAAATTAACAGAAGATTTTTTTGAACTGATATTCAGTGCTTTTGACTGTAACGTAGAGGTGGAACTCAACGCGGAAGAATATGAATTCTGGTGGGAAAAGGTGATGCAGGTATGCGATCGTGTGGCAAAGTTTAGCGGTGCGGGATGGGCGCAGAAGGGTGCACAATATTCCGAAGCCCGTTATGGAAAGCGGGACATGAGTTATTTGTTTCCATACTACGAGAAGGCCGCCGATATGGGTTGGGCTGAAGCGGAAGCAACTGTTGCCTATTGGCGATACATGGGATTCTATTGCGAACAAGATAAAGAAGAGGGTGAACGGCGTTTTGCAGCTCTCACTTCTCCCGAAGCTATTTTATGGGGAAAGCATTATCGTGCTTTTGCCGAAGAATTTGCAGGGGATAAAGCAAAGGCATTACAGATACGGAATGAACTGCTTGCCGAACTGCCTGAAGGTGAACGTTTGCGTGCTCATGTATATGCATCGTTAGGAGATGCGCTCGACAGAGCGGAAGGTAACGTGGCAGAGGAAGCTGCTTACTACGAAAAAGCCCTGGAAATAGTTCCCAATCTTTATAGTCTTAAAAATCTGGCTACGCTTTATTTCCGTTACCCGGAACTGAATAAACCGAAAGAACTGAGCTTTGAACTTTGGGAAAAGGCTTGGCATGCCGGTGTGTGGTCTGCCGCCAATTTCCTGGGATATAACTATCAGGAGGAGGAATGGCTGGATATGCCTAAGGCGATTGAATGGCTGGAAAAGGGCATGCTTTATTGTGAACCCTACAGTGCGTATGAACTGGCATTGATCTACCTGTATAATGATGAATATAAGAACGTGGAACGTGGACTGATGTGTCTGAACCGTTGCGTGGAGGATGATTATATACAAGGTATCGAAGGACTGGCCAATATTTATTTCAACGGTGATTTGGTGCCGGAAGACATGAATCGCGCGAAAGAGTTGTTGGAGAAAGCCATTGAGTTGGGTTCGGGAAGTGCAGCTTATCGTTTGGGCTGGATGTATGAACGTGGCTTCTTGTCTGAAGAACCGGATTATGTGAAGGCTTTAGAGTTTTATGAAAAAGCGGCTTCACTGAATAATGCCGATGGGTATTGCCGTGTGGCTCTTTATCTGGCTAATGGATATAGCGGTGTGAAGGACCCTGTAAAATCAAGGGAATATTATGAAAAAGCGGCCGAACTGGGTGCTTGCTTTGCCCTTGTGGAACTGGCATTCTTATATGAGAATGGCGATGGAGTGGAGAAGAATTATGAAAAGTCATTTGAACTGATTAGCAAGGCTGCCGAACAGGGTTATCCTTATGCAATGTTCCGTGTAGGTCTTTATATGGAAAAGGGTGTTCTTGGTGAAGTGAAACCGGAAGAGGCCTTTGCCTGGTATACAAAGGCAGCTGAAGCGGACGATAATGATGCGATCTTTGCTTTGGGACGTTGCTATAGAGAAGGTATCGGAACGGAAGAAAACTGGGATAGGGCACTCGAATGGTTTAGTAAAGGGGCGGAAAAGAATGAAGCCCGTTGTCTGACGGAACTGGGGATGGCTTATGAGAATGGTAATGGCGTGGAAGAGAATCCACAGAAGGCAGTGGAATATATGATGAAGGCTGCTGAACAGGATTATGGCTATGCTCAGTTTAAGATGGGAGATTATTATTTCTTCGGTTGCGGTCCCTGTCTGGAAGATAATAAAACGGCAGTGGAATGGTATGAAAAGGCAGTGGCTAATGAGATTCCGATGGCTATGCTGCGTGTGGGTGAGTATTATCTGTATGACTATGATAGCCTGAATGAGTCGGAAAAGGCTTTTGCTTATTTCAAGAAAGCTGCCGAATATGAATGGTATAGTGAAGGACTGGGTATTTGTTATGAAATGGGTATCGGAGTGGAAGAGAATGAAACGGAAGCCTTTAAATATTATACACTGGCTGCGGATAATGGAAATACGACAAGTATGTATCGTACCGGACTTTGCTATTATAACGGAGTAGGTGTGAAACAGAATTATGCCGAGGCCTATCGCTGGTTCACGGATGCGGCGGGGAATGAGAATGTCGCTGCAATTTATTATCTGGGCAAGATGATGATGTATGGCGAAGGTTGTAACCCTGATCCGGAAGCTGCAGTGCAATGGTTGCTGAAAGCTGCCGAGAAAAATAACGATAAAGCACAATTTGAACTTGGAAATGCCTATTTGACAGGAAATGGCGTGGAAGAAAACGATGAAATTGCAATGGAGTGGTTCGAAAAGGCCGCAGAGAATGGCAATGAGAAAGCTCTTAAAATCACCGGAAGGAGGAGGAAGTAAAAGAGGAACATGGAAAAAGAAGGGAATAATCTGTTTCAGGTCAATCTTAAAGGTATGATTGCCCTGTTATCAGAGCACATTTATAGTAACCCGAATACTTTTGTTCGCGAACTGTTGCAGAATTGCGTAGATGCCATCACGGCACTACGCAATATTGACGAGAATTATAAAGGTCGCATCGATGTCTTTCTGAATGAGGACAAGACAGTGGTATTTCGGGATAATGGTATCGGACTGAAAGAGGAGGAAGTTTATCGCTTTCTGACTGTTATCGGGGAGAGTTCAAAGCGGGATACTCCCGATGCGGACGATTTTATCGGAAGGTTCGGTATCGGATTGTTATCTTGTTTTGTGGTGACCAATGAAATCACCGTAGAGAGTCGTTCTGCAATGGGCGGACAGCCTGTTTGCTGGTGTGGAAAAGTGGATGGGACGTATCTGCTGACTTTATCAGACGAAGAACGGCCCATCGGGTCGCAGGTGGAATTGCACCCGAAAGGAGATTGGATGCATCTTTTTGAATATGAAACATTTAAGAAGATACTGGTCGGTTACGGAGAAGTGCTGCCGTATCCTATCTATCTGCATTATCAGGGGGAAGAGGAGTTGGTAAATACGCCTTCGCCTGTATGGCTTGACCCGAAGGCGACTCGTAAGGAGTTGCTGGATTATGGGGCGAAAGTGTTTCAGTCGTCTGCTCTCGATGCTTTCCGGATCTATACTGAAAGCGGCAAGGTGGAAGGGGTGCTTTATGTCCTGCCTTTCCGTACACAATTTTCAGTGCGCAACTCTCATAAGGTCTATCTCAAACGTATGCTGTTGAGTGAGGATGATTGCAATCTGTTGCCGTCGTGGGCTTTCTTTATCCGTTGTCTGGTGAATGCGGACGGGTTGCTGTCTACCGCTTCCCGGGAGTCTTTGGTGAGTAATGACCAACTGAAAGATGCCCGGAAAGAGATCGGGGTGGCTATCAAGGATTATCTGCGGGGATTGGTGCAGAATGACCGTGCCATGTTCAATCGGATTCTGGATGTTCATCACTTTCATATCAAGGCGATTGCTTCGGAGGATAATGAATTGCTTCGTTTGTTTATGGATTATCTTCCTTTTGAAACCAATAAGGGTTTGCGTAGCTTTGGAAGTATTCGTTCGGCAAGCAATGTGATATGTTATACCAAGAATCTGGAGGATTTCCGGCAAGTGCGGCGTATAGCCGGAGCACAGGGTTGGCTGGTCGTGAATGCTGCTTATACGTTTGATGAAACGTTATTGAAAAAGTATGTCCGCCTGAATCCGGAACTTACTTTGGATGAAATATCTCCTTCACGGTTGCTGGAGCAGTTTGGTGAAGTGGAGGCGAACCAGGAGTTTCAGGCTTTTGAGGTGAAAGCGAACGAGTTGTTGAAGCGGTTTGGCTGTATCTGTCGTCTGAAGCATTTTACTCCGGTGGATATTCCGGTTATTTTTGTGGCGGAGGAAAAGGAGAATGCTGCTAAAAGTGCTAATAATCCGTTGGCGGCTGTACTGGGAGCTGTGAATACTACAAAGCAGATTCCGCCGACACTCACTTTCAATGCGGATAATGAAATGGTGCAGACCTTATTGCAAATACAAGGAGACAATAAACTGTTTCAGCATGTGGTGCATATATTGTATGTACAATCGCTTCTGCAAGGTAAATATCCGGTAAACAGCGAAGAAATGGAGCTTTTCAACCATTCGCTAAGTGAATTGATGACTTCGAAAATGAATGATTTTATAAATTTCCTGAATTAAAAAAGAGTATGAGATACACACTTGAAATACAAAAATTGCTGTTGCAGACACAGAATAACAACCTGCATCCCCGCGAAAAAGCCAATCTATTGAAAGAAGCTATCCGCATCGCCGATGAGAACGAAGATGTGGAATGGGCTACGGAGTTGAGACTGGATCTTATTTATGAACTGAATCTTCTTTCGGCGGATGCTGAAGAGATTACCGTGTTCTCTAAAATTCTGGATGATTACGAGAACCACAAGGATGTGATTAAGGAAGATGACTTGTTGTGGAAATATAAGTGGATATGGGCTTGTACGTTCGATCTTCCGGAGATCCCGATGGAGCAGGTACAGGCAATTGGGGAGGATTATAAAACCCGTATCCTCCGGAACGGGTATTCTTTGCGGAGTTATTATCACCGCTGGTCTGTGGAATGTGTCTGGATGCGGCAGTATGACAAGGCGAAAGAATACATTGATAAAATGTTGAATGAGAAGATAGACGATCAGTCGTGTGAGGCTTGTGAATTGAACTTTATGCTGGATTATTATCTGGAAACGGGACAGTTTGATGAGGCTTACAGCCGCGCGCAACCGTTGATTAATAAGCAGATCACTTGTTATGAAGCCAATTTGCGGGCCTATTTGAAGCTTGCTTATTATGCACAGAAAGCAGGTAAACCGGAGATTGCCGCCGATATGTGTGCACGTGCCGAAGAAGCATTGGTGGGAAGAGAGAAGGATGAATATCTTTTGCTCTATCTGGGATTGTTTATTGCCTATAATATGATGACGAAGCCGGAAAGAGCTTGGGAATATGCTGAACGCTGTATTGGTTGGAGTTTGCGTACTAATACGCTGAAGAGTTATCGTTTCTCCTGTGATATGGTAGAGGCTCTGAAATATGAAACCCGTCCGGAAGTCTCGTTGTCTTTGCCGGAAGAGTTCCCGCTTTATCGTCCGGATGGAATTTATCAGGTAAACGAACTTCGCAATTATTTCTATCAACAGGCAGAAGAGCTGGCACGTCGCTATGACGCCCGTAACGGAAATAGTGGTTATATGGACCGTTTGAAAGATTTAATGTCTAATTAATTGCCAACATGTAGATTAATCCGTATTTTTGCCGTCCAATTATTTACTAAAAACACTGAATAACAGAAAATGAGAAAGTGGCGTATTGAAGATTCTGAGGAACTCTACAACATCACAGGTTGGGGTACCTCGTACTTTGGTATTAATGACAAAGGTCATGTAGTTGTTACACCTCGTAGAGACGGAGTGACTGTCGATCTGAAAGAACTGGTCGATGAGTTGCAATTGCGTGATGTGGCTTCTCCCATGTTGATACGTTTTCCGGATATTTTGGACAACCGTATTGAAAAGATGTCTTCCTGCTTTAAACAAGCGGCCGAAGAGTATGGTTATAAAGCCGAGAACTTTATAATTTATCCGATTAAGGTCAACCAAATGCGCCCGGTGGTGGAAGAGATTATCAGCCACGGAAAGAAGTTCAATCTCGGACTGGAAGCCGGTTCCAAACCGGAACTCCATGCAGTGATTGCGGTCAATACGGATTCTGACTCATTGATTGTCTGTAACGGATATAAAGACGAAAGTTACATCGAACTGGCTTTGCTTGCCCAGAAAATGGGTAAACGCATTTTCCTCGTTGTGGAGAAGATGAACGAACTGAAGCTGATTGCAAAGATGGCAAAACAGCTGAATGTGCAGCCTAACATCGGTATACGTATCAAACTCGCTTCCTCCGGTAGCGGAAAGTGGGAAGAGTCTGGAGGTGATGCCAGCAAATTCGGCTTGACTTCCAGTGAACTTCTCGAAGCGCTCGACTTCCTGGAGAGCAAAGGAATGAAGGATTGTTTGAAATTGATTCACTTCCATATCGGCAGTCAGGTGACAAAGATACGTCGTATCAAAACGGCTTTGCGTGAGGCTTCACAGTTCTACGTGCAGTTGCATTCGATGGGATTCAATGTGGAATTTGTAGATATTGGCGGTGGACTCGGAGTGGATTATGACGGAACCCGTTCGTCCAATAGCGAAGGCAGCGTGAATTATTCCATCCAGGAATATGTAAACGACTCTATTTCTACTTTGGTGGACGTGAGCGATAAAAATGGTATCCCACACCCGAATATCATAACGGAGAGTGGACGCGCATTGACGGCACATCATTCCGTTCTTATCTTTGAGGTACTTGAAACCGCTACCTTGCCCGAATGGGATGACGAGGAAGAGATAGCTCCGGATGCGCACGAATTGGTGCAGGAGTTATATGGGATCTGGGATTCGCTGAATCAGAATAAGATGTTGGAAGCATGGCACGATGCGCAGCAGATCAGAGAGGAAGCGCTGGACTTGTTCAGTCATGGAATCGTAGATCTGAAAACCCGTGCACAAATCGAGCGTCTGTATTGGTCTATTACACGTGAGATTAATCAGATTGCCGGCGGTTTGAAGCATGCGCCTGATGAATTCCGCGGACTGTCTAAGTTGCTTGCCGATAAATATTTCTGTAATTTCTCGCTCTTCCAGTCGCTTCCCGACTCTTGGGCGATTGACCAGATATTCCCGATCATGCCTATCCAGCGATTGGATGAGAAACCGGAACGTTCGGCTACTTTGCAGGATATTACTTGTGACTCGGACGGTAAGATTGCTAATTTTATTTCTACCCGTAACGTGGCTCATTATCTGCCTGTGCATACACTGAAGAAAACGGAACCTTACTATGTGGCTGTGTTCCTGGTCGGTGCTTATCAGGAGATTCTGGGAGATATGCATAATTTGTTCGGTGATACGAATGCCGTGCATGTTTCGGTGAACGAGAAAGGATATAATATCGAACAGATTATTGATGGAGAAACGGTAGCGGAGGTGTTGGACTATGTACAGTACAATCCGAAGAAGCTGGTACGTACACTCGAAACCTGGGTGACGAAGTCGGTGAAAGAAGGAAAGATCTCTTTGGAAGAAGGAAAAGAATTCCTTTCCAACTATCGTTCAGGGCTTTACGGATATACTTATTTGGAATAACCGGCAAGGTGCCGGAGCCGGATTCTCCATTCGGTGAACTTATTAGAAATCAAGAAATGAGAGAAAAACTAACAGTAATTAAGGTGGGTGGCAAAATCGTAGAAGAGGAAGCCACCCTTCGTCAGTTGTTAAATGACTTTGCCGCTATCGCCGGACATAAAGTTTTGGTTCACGGCGGCGGCCGTTCGGCTACAAAGATTGCCGCACAACTGGGTATTGAAAGCAAAATGGTAAATGGTCGTCGGATTACCGATGCTGAAACTTTGAAGGTCGTAACGATGGTATACGGCGGATTAGTGAATAAAAATATTGTGGCAGGTCTGCAGGCACGCGGAGTCAATGCACTCGGATTAACCGGGGCGGATATGAACGTGATTCGTTCGGTGAAACGCCCGGTGAAAGAGGTAGACTACGGTTTTGTAGGTGACGTGGAAAAGGTGGACGCTACTTTGTTATCCGATTTGATACATAAGGGAGTGGTTCCGGTAATGGCTCCATTGACGCATGACGGACACGGCAATATGCTGAACACGAATGCAGATACCATTGCCGGAGAAACGGCGAAAGCGTTGTCGGCCCTGTTTGATGTGACATTGGTATATTGTTTTGAGAAGAAAGGCGTGTTGCGTGACGAGAATGATGACGACAGTGTGATTCCCCAAATCACCCGTGCCGAATTTGAACAATATGTAGCTGATGGCGTTATTCAGGGAGGTATGATTCCCAAGTTGGAGAATTCTTTTGAAGCAATAAATGCAGGAGTATCTGAAGTGGTAATCACCTTAGCATCAGCGATTAATAACTCTGGTGGAACAAGAATAAAAAATAATTCAAAAAAAGTAGTGGGCGACTGTAACTTTTCATATCCTAGCCCGTCATTATTATAGAGATGCAAGAAATCAGCTTCCGAAACGATATTTTGCCGTTGAAGGATAAACTCTTTCGATTGGCTCTCAGAATCACCCTGGATAGGGCCGAAGCCGAGGATGTCGTTCAGGACACCATGATAAGAGTGTGGAATAAGCGTGATGAGTGGTCTCAATTTGAATCGGTCGAAGCCTATTGCCTGACAGTGGCAAAGAATCTGGCGATAGATAGAAGTCAAAAGAAAGAAGCTCAAAACGTGGAACTCACCCCCGAGATGGAGGAAGAACCTGATGCAAACAGTCCGTATGACCAGATGATTCATGATGAAAGAATGAACATTATTAATAGACTGGTAAACGAACTTCCCGAAAAACAGCGGCTTATCATGCAACTGAGGGACATTGAAGGTGAAAGCTATAAGAAAATTGCAGGGTTGCTGAATCTGACAGAGGAACAAGTTAAAGTGAACCTCTTCAGAGCCAGACAAAAAGTAAAACAAAGGTATTTAGAAATTGACGAATATGGATTATAAGGATATAGAACAGCTCCTGGAGCGATACTGGCAATGCGAAACTTCCGTTGAGGAGGAAGCAACATTGCGCGACTTCTTCGCAAAGGAGGAAGTTCCTGCTCATTTGCTTCGCTATAAAAACCTGTTTGATTTATCAACAGGTTCAGCAGGAAGTAGGACTGGGCGAAGACTTTGAT
>ENA-OQCW01000402-OQCW01000402.1-human-gut-metagenome-genome-assembly--contig:-NODE-402-length-27052-cov-5.760260_pt1 | contig 27052 bp, 27 predicted proteins | sample MGYA00242767_ERZ504593 | MGnify/ENA primary metagenome ERZ504593 (study PRJEB26092, sample SAMD00036307) | human gut metagenome | host: Homo sapiens | study: EMG produced TPA metagenomics assembly of... | reverse complement strand
AATGTCTGTGATTTTTTTCATGATGAACGCTTCCGCATACAGGACATGGGCATACCTTCTTCCAGAGAAGCTGTCCAAAATAGCTGCCATATTTTCTACATAAAGCTGCTCCTGAGTTTCTTTTTTTCTTGCAGTTCTTATTTTATTTGTCTGAGCTTGTTTCTATTTCAGCTGGAAAGTTTTTTCACATTTTTTCTCTTGGTCTTCCCATGATTTTTTGAAGATATGCTGTTTTTTCCGTCTCTTTTTCTTTTAAAAGCTGTAAAAGTTCTCATTTTTCTCTTTCTTTTCCGCTATACTTTTTTTCAAAACTGCCGCCAAAACATTTCCCAATATTCCGCAGGAAATAATTTCCCCAATTCCTACTGTCAATGCCAAAAATGGGATTGGAAGCACAACGCCATAAGCATAGCGAAGTACCAGAGGTACAATCAAAGTATTTGCCAAAATAGGTGGCAAAATTGCGATTGCTCTATGCTGCTTTCTCAATACATACGTTCCTACTGCCCCTATAAGTGTTGCGATACTGCCACAAATAATATCAGGCAAAATCGCTCCACCTGTAATATTTCCAATCAGACATCCTATAAACAATCCCGGAATTGCTGCCGGTGTGAAAATAGGTAAAATCGTCAGCATCTCGGCAATACGAACCTGTATTTCTCCAAAGCTGATTGGTGCAAAGACAATAGTAAGCACCACATAGATTGCCGCAATCATTGCAGCCTGTGTTAAGTACGACACATTTTTGTTTTTCATATTCTGTTTTCTCCTTTAGTTTTGTTTTACGAGTGGAAGGTCACGAACACTCGATTCATTTCCGCGAAACAATGAGCCATGTGGAGGTGCTTGCACGTCCATTTGGCGAATGTCGCGAGAGTCAAATACCATAGGTATTTGGCTTACGCCGGAAATCGGCGAAGCCCTTAAGACCTTGTTTTTATGGGCTTTACAACGATTGGTAGTATAGCACAAAAACACCTTATCTGGCAATCACTTTTTGTTTCTCAATTTTCTTAAACAGCTTCGCCAGCACAATAACCGCCGCTGCTGCCAATACTATTTCTGCCACAAATTGTGCATAAGCCAAACCATACAAAGGAAATAGATAATTTAAAATATACAGCGCCGGTATTTCCAGAATAATCTTTCTCATAATAGCAAAAATAAGAGCTTCTTTTCCCATTCCCACAGATTGGAACACACCTACTGCAAGGAAATCCATACATAAAAACGGCAATCCCAGGCAAAAGCCTCTTAAAAATTTTGTTCCATAAGAAATAATTGCTTCATTAGACATAAACATTTCTGTCAACTGATCAGAACTTAAATAATAAAAAGCTGCTACAACGGTAATAAATCCCAGACTTGCTCTTGCTGCAAATACCAGCGTACCTTTCATTCTCTTATGATTACCGCTGGAGTAAGTATAACTGATTAAAGGCATAATTCCCTGAGAAATTCCCATTGCAATATTCATAGGAACCATGTTAATTTTCTGCGTAATTCCCATTGCCGCAACTGCATCTGCGCCAAAAGAAGATGTAAAATTATTTAAAATTGTCATTCCTGTAACATTTAAAAGATTTTGAATGGACGCCGGAATTCCCACCGCACAAATCCCATAGATAATCTTTCCATCCATAGAAAGACGCTTTGGATTTACGCACACAAAGGTACTTTTTTTCTTTTTATAAAGCAAAACAAAGAAATAAAGACACGCAACGCAATTAGATAAAAATGTAGCAAGTCCTGCACCTTCCGCTCCCATATTCAGTCCCCATGGAAGTATAAAAATAGGGTCCAGAATAATATTCAAAAAACAGCCGCTCATTGTGCCCATACTGGCATGCAAGGCTGCACCTTCTGCTCTTACCATATATGCCATAACAACATTTAAAATAGCCGGTACTGCGCCATAAATAGCAGTCCATTTTAAATATTCTCCTGTGGCTGCCATAGTATCTGCATTTGCTCCCAGCATACGAAGCAGAGGTATATTAAAGACAAGACATGCCAATGCAAACAACACCCCCGATACTGTTGCGCAATAAAATCCTAATGCAGAGCTTTTATACACCGTATCATAATCTTTTCTTCCCAGGGCCCGGCTCATCATACTGGAACTGCCTATTCCAAAAAGATTTGTCACTGCATTAAACGCCAAAAGCACCGGAGCTGCCAAAGTAACTGCCGCATTCTGAATTGGGTCATTACACATCCCTACAAAATAGGTATCAGCCAAATTATAAAGTACCATAACAAGAGAACTTAAAATTGTAGGTACTGCCAGCTTTACAACTGCTTTTGGAATTGGTGTCTGTTCAAATAAAATGATTTTATCTGTATTTTCTGACAACGGATTTCTCCCCCATTCCTATCAATCATTTATATAAGGGGTTATCGCATGAAGCGACAACCCCTATAACTGTTCTGTCTAAAATTCATTTTTTAACAATACTGGCGCACAATCTCCTGCATCTTTTCAAACTGTTGTTCCATTTCATCCACCAAACGGAACTGTGTACGGGCACGTACCAGATTATGCTCCGGATAAGCTGTTTTAAAGTAAGTATCTCCTTCCAGATAATCTGTCAGGAAACGCATACCACATTCCAAAGTCATCAGACGTGCTCCCCAGGGAAGACTTTCAATTTCCTCAGGTGTAAGCACACCATCTGTACCTTCTAAATATCCCTTCACATACATTTCGTATAATGAAATATCAAAATGCATCAAATCCAGATTTCTTTCATCTTCCTCTGCTGTAGCTGCGCCAAAACGGATAGAGTCTCCAAAATCATTTGCTGCCAATCCCGGCATAATGGTATCTAAATCAATAATACAAAGCCCTTTTCCTGTATCTGCATCAAATAAAATATTGTTTAATTTTGTATCGTTATGTGTTACTCGTAACGGAAGCTTTCCTTCTTCCTGCTGTTTTACCAGAACACCACAGTCTGCTTCCCTTTCTAATGCAAATTTAATTTCAGGACGGCAAGTAATGGCTCTGGCTTTAATATCACGTTTTACCGCACGCTGGAAATTTGCAAAACGTTTCACTGTATTATGAAAATCAGGAATTGTCTCCTTCAAGCTGGATGCCGGATAATTACCAAGCTGCTTTAAGAAATGTCCGAAACTGTTTCCTGACTGATAGAACTGCTCCGGTTCTTCTACTAACTGATAGCATACAGAATTTGGAATGTAATGATAGCATCTCCAAGGCTGTCCTTCATCATCCTCAAAATAAGTATCTCCCTCCTTCGTCTTAATGCAAGACAAAGTTTCTCTGTCCGGATTTCCACCTTCTTCTCGAATAACATTACGAAGATACTCTGTTACACCGAAGATATTTTCCATAACTCCTGCCGGATCTTTAAACACGTTATTATTTACTCGCTGAAGAATGTATGCGAACTCATCTCCTGCTTCTGTAGGCATATAAACAGCATAAGTTTCATTAATATGACCTTGTCCGAAAGGCTTCACATAACTGCACTGATTGCCAAATCCAAAAGCATATAAAGCATCTTCTAAGTTTCTGTTTGTAACGCCGTCAATTTTCCTTCTGGTAGAAAATACTATCTCTCCTGCCTCTACTTTCCGTTTCTCTTCAATATTACAGTTGGCCTTCACAACACTTCCCAATCCAATGTGAGCTCCCTTTGCGACATGAGAGTCATGATCTATAACTGCACCACTGTTTACAAGAACGCCATGCTCAATGACTGTATGGGTATTGATGACTGCGCGCTGCATAATAAAACTTCCATTGCCAATCTGTGCACTTGGACTTACCACTGCTGACGGATGAATGATTGCCGGTACTTTATATCCGGCTTCCATAAGCTTTTCTGTCCAATAAAGACGCATACCATTATTCCCAAGAGCTGCTACCGCTGTATCATATTCACCTAAAAAAGCCTGATAATCACAGCATTTTCCGACTACATCTTCACTTTTTGCTGCATCATCCAAAAATACTACTTTTGCATATCCAATCAGTCTGGCTGTTTCCTGAATCATCTGGCCAAAGCCGCCTGCACCTAAAATCAATAAACTTTTCATTTGTTTTCTTATGAAGCTTACACGCTTCTACTTCTCCTTTCCCAAATATCTTTTTCATTGCTTTCTATTTTAACATACATAATAAAAAAAGAACACCTTTTTGAACTTTTCTGGCAAAAAAGTGTTCTTTTCTCTTTCCGTATAAAATTTATCATGTATAATCACATACTATTTTATTCATTTCTTTCATAATCTCTCCATTAAAAAGCATAAACAGTAAACGTGCCTTTTTCACACATTTCGCAATTTGTTTCTGCTTTTCTTCCTGTAAAAGATTCTTTGGAAGTCCCAAATTTAAAATTTCCATGTAGGCACTTAAAAAATCACTCCACTGGGTTCTTCTCACATCTAAAACACCTCTAATTCCTACTGCTGCTGAAAGATAATGATTTCCACACTTTCGGGCCCATATTCGATAATCTATGCGTACTAAAGTAAAAGAATCCACGGCTATAACATATCCTTCCAAAACCTTCTCCTGGCCCTCTTTTAAATCGCCAAATTCTTTTATATGATTTTCCACAAACGCAGATGTACCTGCAATACTTTCTCCACTTACTGAAGAGCAAAAAAGCTCCTGAATAAATTTTCTTATGCTTTCCGGATTACATTGCAAAATAATCTCAGAACCATAAATAATCGGAAACTTCGAGTTTCTCATAAATTCCTGTTCTAATATCTGATCTCTTAACTCTTTGCTTAATAACTCTCCTTTTTCCTCACAAAGCTTAGAAAAGTTGTTCTTGTTTATTTCTGGCATTCCTATCCTCCACTGGCTAAATCTGCATTTCCTCTTCGAAATCCCCTCTCATCTCACTAAATTCCTCTGTATCGAAAAAATCCTTTAATGAAATATCAAACCCCTCGCAAATTTTGTGAATAGTAAATATTCCCGGATTTTTGGTTGAACCGTTTACAATGTGCAGCAATGTAGTCAGGGGAACTGCCGATTTATAGGATAGTGCATAATAAGTTATTCCTTGTTCCTTACACAGATTGTTAATACGATCTGCTAATATCTTTCGTGAACGAATCATAAATAGTACCTCCATTTTTGGTACTATCAGTGTACTACTTATTATTTTCCAATTACTACCATATATAACACTAGTGCCTTATTTGATAGTATGCGCCTAATCTATTCTACTGTAACGCTCTTTGCAAGGTTTCTCGGTTTATCAACATCCAAACCCTTAGCAACAGAAATATAATATGCCAGCAGCTGCAGTGGAACAACAGCCAGACTGGTAGTAAAAGCATCCTGTGTCTTAGGCACATACACAGTAAAATCTGCAATATCTTCCATAGAATAATTTCCATAAGAAGTCAACCCCAGTACACACGCCCCACGGCTTCGCACTTCTACTAAATTGCTGACTTCTTTCTCAAATAAATCTGGTTGTGTTGCTAACCCAACTACCAGAACTCCTTTTTCAATAAGAGAAATTGTTCCATGTTTTAATTCCCCCGCCGCATAAGCTTCTGAGTGAATATAAGATATTTCTTTTAGCTTCAAAGAACCTTCTAAAGAAATGGCATAGTCCAGACCTCTACCAATAAAGAACACATTCCTTTGTATGTGAATACTTATTGGCAAGCCATTGTATTCTTTCTTTTTCATCTAAAATCTTTTGAATTTTCTCAGGAAGTCTTCCCAATTCATGAATATATTCTCTATACTCTTTATCCTTAATTGTCCCCCTTACTTTTCCAAAAAGTATCCAATGAGATACACGGCTGCCAACTGCGTACTGTACGCTTTTGTAGTAGCTACGGAAATTTCCGGTCCTGCCCATGTATAAAAAACACTATCTGCTTCTCGTGCAATAGAACTTCCTACTACATTTACAATTCCCAGCACTTTATAACCTCTTTTCTTAGACTCTCTTAAAGCTGCCAGCGAATCTGCCGTTTCACCTGACTGACTCACCACAATTACCAATGTATCCTCGGTCATAAGAGGGTTCCTATATCGAAACTCCGATGCCAAGTCCACGTCTACCGGTATTTTTGCCAGCTTTTCCAATACATATTTTGCACATACGCACACATGATATGCAGAACCACAAGCTACCATCTGAATACGACTGACCTTCTTAATATCTTCGTCTGTCATTTCCAATTCGTCAATCACAATTTTTCCATTCTTAATTCTGGGACTGATAGTATCTGCTACTGCTTTCGGCTGCTCATAGATTTCCTTCAGCATAAAATGCTCAAAGCCCTCTTTTTCCGCTGCTTTTGCATCCCACTCCACGGTTTTGAACTCTTTTTGCAATTCTTCCTGATCAATATCATAAAAACGTATACCATCTGCCTTAATTTCGGCAATTTCTCTGTCATCAATGTAGCATACGGTCTTTGTATACTTCAAAATCGCAGGGACATCAGATGCAATGAGATTTCCCTGAGGAGATTTCCCAACGATTAAAGGACTATCCTTTCTCACAGCATACATAACTCCCGGATTTTCCTGAAAAAGAATTCCCAACGCATAGGAACCTCTCACTCTTCCTAATACCTTTGTAATCGCTTCCAAACAGTTCCCTTTGTAATAATAGTCCAAAAGATGGGCGATTACTTCTGTGTCTGTTTGTGACACAAATTCATAACCTTTTTTCTGTAAATATTCCTTTATTTCCTTATAATTTTCAATAATCCCATTATGTACCACCGCGATTTTTTTATCCTTTGATACATGGGGGTGCGCATTAATCACTGATGGTTCACCATGCGTAGCCCAGCGGGTATGACCAATTCCACAATACCCTTTTACCGCTTTTCCATTATCTGTCATCTCACGAAGCGCCTGTAAACGACCTTTCGCCTTGATGATTTCAATTTCTTTTTTGTCGCGGCTATTATCCAGCACTGCAATACCCGCAGAATCATATCCTCTATACTCCAGCTTGGAAAGCCCCTCTATCAAAATAGATGCCGCATTTTCTTTTCCCACATATCCCACAATTCCACACATATTTTATACCTCCTGTTTTGCACAATCGTTTTCTTTTTTTGCATTTTCGTCTAATTATAACAGATTTCTTTCCATTTTTTAATATTTTCTTGCGTATTTTCTCATTTTTTCCATACCTTACAAAAAAACTTTCTTTTTTATCCGTTTTTTCTTATAATATTTACGATAAATAACTTATTCATAGAAAAAGACGAAAGCATCCATCACTTTCGTCTTCTTACTCTTCTTATTATTTTTTCTTTATAACCTTGCATGTTCTTTAATAATATTCAAAGACCAATAAAGATGCTCTTTCAAATGCTCCTTAAACACCTCTACATTTCGTTCCTCCATGTACTTCAATAATTTCAAATGCTGCTTTGTACTCTCTTCTAAATCCAACGAAACCTTATAAGACATGGCTCTATATCTTCCTACATTGAAATCAATTCTTTCCATAAGCATCTTAACATATTCATTGTCAGATTTCTTTACAATCAAATCATGAATTTGCCCATCAATAGCTGTAAATTCTTCTTTTTCTATTATCTCACCTCTATGATGTCGCTCCAATAAATTTAAAAAATTATCTTTAACTTCCTGTATCTCCTGATCTGAAATATTATAAATTGCTGTTTCAGATGCAATTAATTCCATTGCTTCTCTTACTTCAAAAACATCTTCGATATCCTTCAAAGTAAGCATCTTAACAATTGTCCCATATCCCTGCCTTGATATCAAAATTCCATCTGCTTCTAACCGACGAATTGCCTCTCTTATAGGAGTACGACTCATATTCAGATATTCAGCCAACTGATTTTCACTGACGATTTCCCCTGGTTCAATTTCTTCATTTAAAATCAATTCTTTAATTTCTTCAAATGCCACATCCGTGAGGCTTTTTTTCTTAGTTTTTAATTTCAAATTTTTAAATTCCTTCACTTCAATTACCTCAATTAATATAATACTTTAAGTATAATACAAACCATCCTACAGTGACAACTAAAGAAATGAATTTAAACAAACATATATTAAGAAAAAAGGGCTGTCGCATTAAGTGCATAACATTTCCTGAATATTTAAAGCGGCAGCCTCCTTTTCTCAGTGAATAATTTATTCACTTCTATAAATATTAAATAAAGAGGGTCGTAAAATATGGTATGTAAGTAATTAACAATAAAACAATCAAAAGTCCAATTAAAGGTTTTATTATATTTTTTGTCAAATCCTCTATAGAAACTTTCGATATGGAACTGGCCACAAATAAGTTAATGCCATATGGCGGTGAACAGAAACCTATCGCTAAATTCATTGTTAACATAATACCAAAGGTTACCGGACTCATACCAAATGAGGTACATATCGGTAATAAAATCGGAGTTAAAATAATAGTAGCCGGAATATTATCCACAAACATTCCAATAACTAACAATAACAAATTAATTATCAGCAAAATCAAGAATTTATTACTGGTTAATCCTGTAATTCCTTCTGCAATCATATTAGGAATTTGTGCAATGGTAAGGAATGCCGCAAACACTGTTGAAAATCCTACCATAAACGTCGTAGAACCATTTACCACAACAGCATCTTTAAAGGCTTTATATGCTCCTTTAAAATTCAGTTCTTTATAAACAAATGTTCCTATTATAAAAGAATATACTACAGAAACCACCGCCGCTTCAGTAGGAGTAAAAAAGCCTGAATAAATCCCACCTAAAATAATCACCGGGGATAAAATAGCCCATATAGCATCCTTAAAAGCTTTTCCAATTTCCTTCCAAGAAGAACGACTTCCTTTTCCTCTATAACCATTTTTCTTAGAAACCAAATAACACACTACAATTAATGCCAAGCCCATCATAATACCAGGAAGAAATCCTGCTGTAAATAAATCTGTAATTGATGTGCCGGAAACAACGCCATAAATAACAAACGGAATACTCGGCGGTATTACCACCCCAATTGTTCCCGCTGCTGCAGTTAATGCAGCGCTAAACTTCTTATCATATCCGTGTTCCACCATTTCAGGGATCATAAATGCACCGACAGCGGATACTGTTGCTACTGCTGAACCCGAAATAGCAGCAAAAAACATACATACCACAACTGTTACAATGCCCAGTCCTCCCGTCACATGTCCAATCAGCGAATCGAAAAAGTTTACAAGTCGTTTTGCAATTCCTCCACCACTCATTAAATTTCCTGCCAGCATAAAGAAAGGAATTGCCAGAAGCGGAAAAGAGTCTATACCAGTAATGACTTTTTGTGCAATAATTTCCAACGGAATATCTGAAAAGAAATAAATACCTGCCAGACTGGATATTCCTATAGCATAGCCAATAGGTACACTTAACAATAATAATATAAGAAAAGTTCCAAATAATACTACGGCACTCATAAATCATCACCTCCAGCCTCTTTATTCATAATTAAATTCATTTTTTCCTTCAGTTTAGGAATTAGTCGGATACAAACCAAGGCTGATGATATAGGAAAGACCACATATACAAATGCCATAGGAAGTCCAAGTCCTGAAGAAGTCACATTTCTAGATACAATAGAAGAAACTAATTTTGCACCATTAAAATTAAAAAGAATGAAAACAAAAACCATATACTATCTGCTAAAAAATCAATGATTGCCTGACCCCTTTTGTTTTTAATAATGCTGTAAATTAAAGTAACTTTAATATGTTCATCCTCTTTAAAAGCAATACTTATTCCCAGCCAGGTCTGCCAAATAAAGAGATATCTGGCTAATTCTTCCGACCAGGAAAGCGAATTTTTAAAAACAGTACGCATTACTACTTGCAAAAATACCAGAAGGACACTGAAAACCAAGCTTCCAATGAGCAGATATTCTTCTAAATGATTATATCCATACACTATTTTCCCAAGAAATCCTTTCTCTTTCAATTTACTCCCTCCCATCACTGATATTTTTCCAAAGTTTCAAAAATTTCTTCTCCAAACTTTTCCCTGTACTTTTCATACATAGGTTCCAGTTCCTGTCTAAACTTTGTTTTTTGCTCATCTGTCAAGCTATTAACCTGCATTCCTTCTGCTTCTAATTTCTTGACATATTCCTCTGTATCCTCCAGTTCCATTTTTCTTTGATAATCCACAAATTCCTGTGCCGCATCTTGAACAATTTTCTGCTGCTCTTTTGTAAGGCTATCATAAAAATCCTTATTCATAATAAATCCCAGAAAGTTATTTACATGTTCTGTAAGGCTAAGATATTTCTGTACCTCCTGAAATTTACTTGCATAAATCAAAGACGGCGGATTTTCCTGACCATCCACGGTATGCTGCTGCAATCCGGTAAAAAGTTCATTAAAGCTCATAGGTGTTGCACTTGCGCCTAAGGTTTCAAAGAAGTCTATAAATACCTCATTTTCCATAACTCTCATTTTAAGACCCTTTAAATCTTCTGGAGCTTCAATAGGCTTTGAACTGTTTGTCATACTTCTAAGTCCGTTATAAGAATATCCCAAGCCGTGAATTCCTACCTTTTCTAATTTTTCGTTAAAGTAGTCGCCTAAGTCTCCATCCATAGCTTCAAAAGCTTTTTCCGGACTATTAAACAAATACGGCATATCCATAATTCCAAAGTCATCTGAATAGCTGACTAACACAGAAGTAGACGGAAGCGCTGCCTCTAAGGTTCCCATTGCAACAGACTCCGTCAATTCAGAGTCTCCTCCTAAAACACTGTTGGCATATATTTGTACTGAAATAGAACCCTTTGACTTTTCTTCAACCGGCTTTTTAAAATGTTCTACCAGAGCCCGATGTGTAGACCTGTCTTCTGCCTCTACATGTCCGATATTAATAGTAGTAACATCTTCTCCGTCACTTCCTTGATTACCTAAATTTCTTCCGCATCCCACAGACGTCAGCATTATAATTGCTGTAAATCCTGCAACCCCAATTTTTTTCAGACCCATCTACATTCCTCCTCCCACAGATTTTTAAACAGAATTATAATATTTCAATTATCTGATTATCTGCATCAATGCGTATCCTGTCTCCGTTCTTCACTTCTTCATAAAATTCAGGCTCTACTTTATCCACCATAGGCACTTCCATAATAATGGCGCTGGAAACCAAAACAGTTTCCGGATATTGTATCACCATTGCCGCCGGCATATTCTGTCGCATTTTCAGTTGATACAAGCCATCTGCCTGCACCACAGAGCTTCCTTTTCCTCCCGGGAAAATCAAGACCTTATTTGCTATACTTTCTCCCTCTAAATCGTGCGCTTTCTCTATAATTACTCCTGTTTCAGGATTTACTAAATAAAACATAATATTATCTTTTGATACGATTGCCTGCGCCTCCACACAGCCTTCTGATATTTTATGGCATTTGAATTTTTTTCCCATTTATTTTACCTCCCCTGTTAATGCAGCCTCTATACAAGTATCCAAGTCCCTGATAACAAAATGAATTCCTCTTCTTTGAGGGTAATAAGCACATTTTGGAGACTCTGTAATTCCGATTTTACCCTCTAAATGTCTCCAGCACGGCTGGTCCGGACATGTATCCGGGACAATAAATCCTCCTGCATTACTGATAATTTCATCTAATCCCATGCGAACAGCCATTTCTTTTACATGACTGGAAACCAAAATCCACATCTCTTTTTTCAGTGTTTTTCCTTCTACTTTTGAGGCAATATATTTTACCTCTTCTAATGTAAAGTGAGGACATCCAAACATTGCAAAATCAATTTTTCTGTTTCCCTCTTCTGAAATCTCTTTCAAAATAGCCTCTTTATCTTCATTTGTAAGAACTACTTTTCTCTTTGGCTCTTTTCCGCCAAAAGCAGTCTCCAAATCAGGTGCTTCCGGAGTAACTCCTAAAATATGATACATACCGTATGCGCCGGATGTATTTAACTGTGCCCCTAAATTTCTTAAAGCTTCTTTCGTAATCGTTTCTTTAGGAAAACCTGTGAATACCGGAATTCCTTCCCCTATTTTCTTTCCAAGCATTCCGATAATATGATAATCATACGCTGTCTTTACATCTGCCTGAACTTCTACTAAAATATCGCCTTTCCTGTTTTCATCTAACAATAGTCCATATTCCGGCACATATCCTGTAATTGCCGCACAAAGAGCGCTGTTTGCCCCTTCACGATTTGTTCTTGCTCCCCAGACAGCATTTGCGTAAGGAGTCGCACTGGACTCGGAAAAAGCAATCACTTCTTTAAAATTCGGGACATTGGTATCTATGTACGGTGTACAGTTATAAGTCAACTGAGCTCCTATTGCTTTATATGCGTTATGCGTTCTCTGCATCAAATCTGCATATTCCGGAGCTACCATATCTCTTTTTTTAAAAAAGTCCAAACAAAATCCCGGATTTACTGTTGGCGTTACTCTGCATTTTGCTCCCTCGCTCAATAATTTTTCACAAAACCATAAATCTGCTTCCTGGTTAGAAAGTGCTACATGTGCCCGAGTAATTGGAACCATTCTTTCTGCGTCAAAAGATTCTCCAATCGCCACTTGAATTTTCATGGCATATGCTGTTCCTTTTCCATATTTTCCATCCAACATATCTTTCTGTTCCTGTGTCAATTTCATAATTTTATTTCCTCCTCTTCAATTTCTATTTTGGGGTTATTCCGAATATCTTCCAGTACTCTTTTTGAAACCCATATTTTATCCAGCGAAAGCGTGTTTTTAATTTCTACGATTTTTAAGTTTTCTTTGTCTGCACCTCTTATACATCTTATGGCAGCTCTGACGGCCTCCTCTTTGTCAACTGCAATCATAGGAATTTTCGCATCTTCTATACACTTACAGGCAAGTGCGTTTGCGTACATTGCCTCATAATCCAATTGTTTAAACACTTCTTTTGTAATCACATCAAATAACCCCATACCTATACCATTTCCATGAGATTCGTGGGTAAGGTTTAGCAAGACCATTTTCTTAATATTAGGTATAGGTAAAGAATATTCTTTTAAAACAGAACTGCGTCCTAGTATATTAGGATCATATCCAGCTCCGGAAATATTCTTTCCTATTTCGTCTACAATCAGAACATCAATATCCGGCACCATAAGTCTTGGCATTTTACCTTTTGCAACCTTCACCAGCTCTTTCTCACGCTCAATAAGATTTTCAGAAGGAACCGCTTCCACATGAAAAGTTCTGTCATATGCATTTTCTATAATACCCAAGCCAAAAATTACCGGATATTTATCCAAAATCAGTTTAGCTGCTCCCTCTATAATTTCTGCAAAATTTTCCGGATCTTCCTCATGTATAGAAGAACAACCTTTTTGATTTCCCAATCCAATTACCAACATCTTGCAGAGCCCGCTCTGAAGTTCTCCTGTAAAATCCGTATGTAATTTAATCCGATTTACCACAATAATTGCATCCGCTTTTGCAGCAGCACGATCAAAATATACCTTCTGTCCACCTGGTAATTCGCCTGCCTCTTCTACATCCGTAGTCGTGATTACCGGAACTCCCATGCTTTCTTGTGTAATACCATATCCCGCAAGCACTGCTCTTTGTCCATCTTCTTTTCCACCACCATGACTTCCCATTGCAGACACAATATAAGGACTCGCCCCACGGCTTTTCACCATTTGTATCAAAATCCCAACGATCTCTTTTAAGTTCTGAATTCCTCTGCTTCCAACAGCAATAGCAACCGCATCCCCCGGATGTATCTTTTGAACAATTTCTTCTTTTCTCAACTCAGCTTTTGTACTGTTTTCTACATCTTTTATTTCCAGATCGTCAAAAATTTGCTTAACCGCAATTAAATTCGGAAGCGGATATTCATAATCTTCCTCCAGCAAAATAGCCATCATTTATTCCCCCTTTTCTTTATTGCTTCCGTTTGTATATTTATATTATACAACTTGTATACATATAGTCAATACATTTTTTATTTTTTCAACACAAAATTTCATATAAGCGAAAAAATCCCCTCACTTTTTCACAAAGTGAAGGGATTATCTCCTTATATACTTTCTATTTCTTTCTCTTATTCTCTCTCAAATATTTCCCCGCATCTTTTATAAAACTGACTGCAATCATCACAATGACAATCGCTATAGGAAACGCTGCTACAATACTGACAGACTGAAGATTACTCATAGAACTTTCCGAAAATACCAATCCAATAGGAAGTACAATCAACAAGATACACCACATTAACTGTATCAGCTTATTTGGACTCTCATTTTCTCCCAGTTTTCTATAACTATAGCAAGAAGCTGTCAGTGCAATAGAGTCAAAAGAAGTTGCATAAAATGCAATCATCGTAATCAATAATAACACTAAAATCAGCGGTGCACATGGCAGTGTCTTAATTACAGAAATAATCATTCCATATACATCTCCGTCAGCCTGATACTGTGCAATAAAATCTGCTGCACCGGATGTCTGCAGTCCCATAGAATAATTTCCTAAAACCACAAAACTTACCAGTGTAGAACCCACTCCAAATCCATATCCGCCTAAAATTGTCTGGCGAATAGTTCTTCCCTTGGAAATACTTCCGATAAAGAATGGAGCTGCAACACACCAAACCATCCAATAAGCCCAGTAATAAATCGTCCAATTCTGAGGGAAAGAAGATGTTCTCAGAGGATCTGTAAAGGTAGAAAGCTCCACAAATTCTCCGATCATCTTTCCAAAAGAAGCAAATCCTGATTCAATAATGTATTTTGTCTCTCCTCCGAATAAAAGAACAAACACCAATAACCCAAAGAACAGATAAATACACGCTTTTGCCAGAAAACTAATCCCCTTAAATCCGTGTAAAAGAGAATAGGTGTAAACAAGGCAAGTTAAAAGCAGAATAATAATCGTAATTACTGTACGACTGATTTCAACGTGGAACAGCTCGCTTACCACTTCTGCCATCAAAGGAGTTGCAACGCTAAAGGTTGTTGCTGTTCCTGCCAGCAGAGCAAACACTGCTAATAAGTCAATTATTTTTCCTGCTAATCCGTCTGTATGTTTACCCAATAAAGGACGGCATGCTTCGGAATATTTCTGACGTTCTCTTTTTCTTACGTGGAGCATAAACCCAAATGCAGCTGCCAAAACAAGGTAAAATCCCCATGGAATAAAGCTCCAGTGGAACATAGGGAACACTCCTGCCCATTCCTGTATACTTCCTAGCTCTGCAATGTGGGGATCTGATGCATACATAACCCATTCTGAGAAAGAATAAAACAAAATATCTGCTGCAAGTCCACAGGTAAACATCATACTGCCCCATGCAAAAAAGGAATACTTTGGTTTCTCATCTTTGCCACCTAACACAATATCTCCATACTTTGACATTGCTATATAAATGGAAAGTAAAAATACACCAAGTCCGATTACCAGATAATAAGTTCCAAATGTATCACCAAAGAAAAAACGAATTTGGCTCAATATTGCATTAGACTGCTCCGGCATAAAGAAAAATAACACACTAAGGGCAACTACAATTCCAAGAGGAACCAGAGTAATTGTCCAATCAATCTGTTTTTTACTGTCTTTCTGCATCTGAATTTCCTCCTAAATATTTCTCGTAACTGCTATCTAACTGGGCAAGTTCTGATAAATTATCCACTTCAATAATATCTCCAGCTTCCATCTTGCGAATACCCAGTCGATATTCCTGTGGATGACAGAACATTGCCACATCATCCCAGTAAATCTGGCGGTTTTCTTTTTCCTCAAATTCTTCCTCCAGATGCTTCTTCAGTTTCTTTCCATCCTCTGCATTCCAACGAGAAATACTAAATAACTGCCATCCGCATTTGCCTCCGGTTCTGCTGCAGGATTTTACAATTCCATCTTCCACTGTCATCAGCCATTCGTCTGTCTCTTCGTCTGTCCAGACTGCATTGTAACCGGAACGTTCAAACTCCGGTGCCAGAATAGACGGATTATAAATCATCTGGTCTCCATCCAGAATAATCACATCTTCCAGATGCTCTCTTGCCACATACAGAGAAGAAATGTTGTTATAAACAGAATAATATGGGTTTTCAATTAATTTCACCTGAGGATAATCTTTCTCCAAAACTGCAAACTTCTCTTTTAAATATCCTACTACTACATAAATCTCAGATATTCCATTTTCTAAAAGTCCCTGTATAACGGTATCAATCATTCGTACTCCGTTTACCTTTACAAGAGGTTTTGGTGTTTCCAATGTCACCGGCTGCATTCTCTTTCCAATCCCTGCCGCCATAATAATTGCACGCTTTACTTTATACATTTTCTTCTTTTCCTTCCCTGCTAAGCTCTTCCTTCACAATCTTATAGTAATCCTTTGCATATCGGTATTGTCTCAGAGAATATTCTCCAAATTCCACACCACAGATACTCTTATATTCACACCAGTTGCTCCATAAAAATCCACATACTGCAATGTAAGCATAAATTTTTATACGAATTTCTCTGTCACACCCATGTTCAAAATAAGCATCAATTAATTTCTCTACATGCTCTCTGTCATACATGGCATAAATGGCAAACATTGCAATATCCACGTGTACATCCTGCATTCCTGCATATTCCCAGTCAATCAAACGAATTTCATCCCCTGTAAAAAGGAAATTATCCGGAACTGCATCAATATGAGTAAGTGCTATATTCTTAGGAGCTTTATCAATATAAGCTTTCAGCTCATAGACCTTTCTTTTTGTTTCCTCATAGTCACGATACATAGACTTTGCTCCGTTTCGCAACGATTCATAATATTCTATCTGACCAAACAAATCAAATTCATGGTTTACCTGCAGCTTACATTCATGAAATCCACGAAGCTTTTTCATACATTTCTGCACATCTTCTTCTACATAAGGATCACATACCCTGGCATTATCTAAAAATTTAGTAATTTTATATCCTGTCTCAGGAGACATATAACAAACCGGATCACAGATATTCTGACCTTCCAATGCCTGATAGACATTATATTCATTTTTACGGTTAATCATCTTATCTGTTCCCTCTCCCGGAACACGCATAATATAACGCTCTCCTCGGCAACTAAATTCAAAAGAACGATTTGTCATTCCTTTTTTCAAAGCTTTTATCTCTACAATTTCCTTTGTATCACAGGAAAGCACTTTCGAAATCAAAGAAATAATATCTGAATTTAGCTGATTAGAATCTTCATCTAGTTCCCTTAATTCCTCTAACGTATTAATTTCATACACCAGATTTTGAGAAACTTCACGAGGCTTTAAAATCATCTTGCCATTCTTCATTGCAGCTTCTTCCCAGAATGCATAAGAATATTCCCTTTCTTTTGAAAGACGTAAAATATTCTCTTTTAAAACCTCTGCCTCTTCCTTCAAAATATAAGAAATGCCAAACATCTGATTTCCCAGTTCGTTTTTCTTAGTCTCCACAATCTCTTTCTTGCGGTTAATCCTTACATTGCTCTCCTCAACCTCTCTGTTGCTGAGCATATACCAGGAATACCATTCCTTATCTGAAAAAGGATTTTCAAAGCACCATAAATCACAAGGCAAAATATAAGTATTTCCGATTTTATCCATAACGCATTTTAAGGAATAGAGATTATTCTTTGTCATATAATCCTTGTTATATATCAGATTTACATGATATTTATCAATTAAATACTCATACTGTTCCTTCATAAATCCCACAACAATATCAATTTTAAAAATTCCTGCTTCCTGTAATTGTTTAATCAATCTTTCAATCAATGGCTCGCCCTTAATCTCCAAAATCCCTTTTGGAACTTCTACATTAATGGGAACCATTCTCATTCCAAACCCTGCCGCAAGGATGATTGCATTTTCCGGCTTCTTATCTTCTAATTCTTCATATACCTTTTGGGTACACTGCATTTTCTCATCTAAATATCCTAATTCTGTCAGTTTCTTCAAAGAACTGTTTACCTTCCCCAAAGAATATCCTGTTATCTCTGATAAAATTCTCTGGTTCACATATTCCTGCTCCATTATGCAGTTCATCAAATCATATTCTTGAATGTTCATGTTCTTTCTCCTTTTACTTTTTATGAACATAACGGTATCATAGCACTTTTTAAAGAAAGACGCAAGAAATATTTTTATGATTAATAAAATAGGAAAGGCCGTTGCAAAACGCAACAGCCCATATCACAACATAACATTTCTAAATTCTTCTGTATCAAAGAAATATCTTAATGAAACATCCAGTCCTTTGCAAATTTTAGCAATAACCGATACACTAAGATTTCGTACTGAACCATCTACCATCTGTAATAGAATATCAAAAGGTATCTCCGATTTATACGACAACTCCTCATATGTAAGATCTTTTTCCCTACACAATTCGTCTACACGCCTTACTAATGTTCTGTTCATATTCGAGAAACTTCCAACAACTTGCTTATTAATTTGAAACAGGCACATAAATACCACCCCTAAACAAGACCCTACTAAAAATGTAATAATATACGAAATCATCCTCTTTTTATACCTCCGTTACTTTATTTTTTAAAGTATCTCCGGAAACTACTAATCTTATTCAGATTTACCTTGAAATTTTCCTGTATCTCTTATTCATTTTATTCAGGTTTCTGCGAAATATGACTACATTGAACAAATTCTAGGAAACATTCATTATTTCCTATCGAAGTAACTTTAATTCTTTTAAAAGATCATATTCTCCCCTTACTTCTTCATCTACTGACATTAACAGCTTTATTCTCTTTATACTTTTAAACCCTTTTTTTAATATCACCTGATACCAGCGAATTACCCACGCTATTGGTAAAAGAAATGAATGTTTTTCCACACTTTTCATATATACTCTCATATAATACTTATCTGGAAAAAACAGCTTTATCATAGCTTTCCATTTTAATGTATCTAACTTCGACTCACTTGCACCTTCCAATTGATTTCTAACCGCTGATGATTCCATATTTCTGCCACAGTAACCATAAACTCCTCCTGCAAAAATTATTTCTTTCATCTTTTCGTAGTTTTCTTCTTGTATCTTTATAGGTTCAAAATTAATTTCTAGTCCAAACCATTCTTTACACAACATTAAAATTGCTTTTGCAAATACAGATAAGCCCATTTTCTCTAGTTCACTCCAAATGTAAGACCAATCTAATTCATTCTGATACTTCTCTATAAATACTACAAAATCCAGCATACCACGCAAACCATATCCAGCATACTGAAAATGCTTTGCCGCATGTACAAACAAATACACAAGATGGTATTCTTTTTTAAAACAACGTGTATATTCACCTTGATATGCTTCTGTATGAGAAATTGCATCTAAGTAGTATTTTTCTGTATCTACTCCTCTGCCTACTTTCTGGGCAATTATTCTGCTGTGTACTTCTAAATTAGTATTTCCTTTTTGATAACACCAAACAAAGCCTTTCTCACATGTACAAGTAAATCCAAGATTTAAAAGTTCTTGGTGTGTCCGATATCTATCCTCTTCCCTTATTAGAAAATCAACATCTCCCATTGTTCTGAGTTCCGGAATCGGATAACATTGCTTTAAAATATAACCTTTCATCAGAACATGTATGATTTTATTCTGTCTCAAACGCTTCTCTACCTGAAGCATCTCTCTATCCTGCTCCGTACTATGGCTGATTGCTCCATAAAAATGTGTCTGTAGCTTCTTCAACACACTTTCTTTTGGCTTTTGAATACCAGAATTTTTTTTAATCACTGCATATAGCATTCCAGCAATATTATGTTTTACAGCCACGTCACAGACCTCTTTCCAGTCAACCTGTTGTGGAAATATTGCTCTTTTATCTTTATTCCCAATATAGCTTTGTAATAACTGTATTATAGCTGCCTGTGTTGTATTCATATCTGTCCTTATTCCTTCCGTATCCTAAGCCAATAATAATATATGACTCCACCACATACTCCACCTAAAGTATTATAAAATAAATCCGATAGCTGAAATGTCCCTACATGAATCAATACCTGTAAGAATTCAATAACTAATGAAAATATACCTACAACTTTTATTGCTATCCATATTACATTTTTTAAAGAAAGAATTTTTCCAAGTAACTGTTTTCTAAATGTCCATAATAACAATATCGTAAATGGTACAAATAGCATAAAATTCTCTATTGCTTCTGTAGTCAATTCTCCATTTGCATCATATAATCCCCATCCTTCCATAATCTTTCCCAGGGGATCAAACCATATCTCACGATTTAAAATTGTTCTAAATAAAATCATGGTTGTATAAAATACTAATAAAAATGCTCTTCTAAACTTACGCGATTGACGGAATTCATTCCACCAAACACGTAACACATTCGGCAAAAAATTATTAATATTCCATCCGTGTTCTTTAGCATATAAAAAAATTAAACATCGAAACTGTTGCTAATAAAATAGCTGCCCAAAAAGGTTGATATAATGCGGTTAGTACACTTCTTATTATATTATTTATGACATTTTTTATTACTTCCATAGAAAATGTTTCATCTCCAAATTACCTTTTCCTATCTTGCAAAACAGAAAACAAATCTTTGCCCAACATCTATTAATCCAATTCTCTCTATAAATCACTATATAAGTTTTCTTTATATACTCCATCGGCAATTAATTTTTTAAAACTATTTACCACAAATTCTTTATCTTCTTTATATGTTACACCAAACCATCTATCTCTTGTTTCCAGAACTTTCACTGAGCATTTCCCTTTTTCCAACAGCCCACCAATATGTGTCGGTAACAAATATTCCGCTTTCAATGGATTTCTTAATACATCTTGTTCAAAAAATTCTTTAAACCCATTCTCTAATACTGTTAAATATGCTGGTGCACAGCCCTCTTTCGCTGCAAACCCCCACATATTCATTGATACATAAGATTCTGGATTCAGGACTACGCCATCTGCTTCCACTCCATTATTCGTCATAACAATATTGCTTGTCTCTACTACATCTGAAATATGCGTATGCCCACTCTCTACTTTACAAACACCTCGCGTTACACCGCCATTCTCAGATAACGTATTTTTAAGAATAAACCCTGCCATAGCAATTGACATATCTGTATGATCTAATATCAACCAATCATGAAGCTTTCTAAATGCTTCTTTTCCATAATAATCGTCTGCATTAATTACCACAAATGGTTCATGGATTAGGTCTTTTGCTGCAAGTACAGCCTGCCCTGTTCCCCATGGCTTACTACGCTCTACAGGAACTTCTCCCGGTACATCATTCATATCCTGAAAGGCATAAGCAATCTCTACACCTAATTTTCCACAAATTCCTTCTAATCGATTTCCAATACGTTCACGGAAATCTGTTTCAATATCTCTACGAATTACAAATATAATTTTATTAAATCCTGCTTCTATTGCATCGTGAATGGAATAATCCATGATAATTTCACCATGCAAACCTACTGGTTCTAACTGTTTGATTCCACCACCAAAGCGTGATCCAATACCTGCTGCCATTATTAGAAGTGTAGTTTTTCTCTCCATCTCATTTCCTCCCCATATAATGTCTTTTAGATACATATATAGATTAATATAAATATCATATAAAAATGCATCAATTATTTTGTAAAAATCTCATAAACCAAAACACTTTTCGAATTTCTTAATAAATTTAATATCTAGAATTATAATTTTTCAATTAGTTTACCGTTCTTGAAGAATCATTTTACAGTCTATCCAAATCCACCTGAACCAAAGCTTAATAAACTGCTTACTTAAATAATTTTCTTCAAAACTATTAGATCTATTTATAGAACTTCAATGGGATTACCTCACCTGAATCTACTTTCGTTCCTTTAGGAAGATGATTTTCACCTTTAACAATACCACCGGGTGCAATATGGCATCCTTCTGATAAAATACAATCGTGATCTACAATAGCCCCAATATTTACAATACATGCCTTATGTAATACTGTTCCCGTATTAATAGTTGCATACGGCATAATCACACATCCATCATCTATATGAGCTTTTGGACTGATATAAGCTAAAGGATGAATAATTTTTGCAAGCTTTATTCCTGCATTTTCAATTTTTTTCTCCCACTCAATTCTTCCTTCATTATTACCAAAAGCCGGATACATCTCTGTATCCGGCGCATTAAATTGCTCAAAGTCACTACACTTTCCAAGAACACAAGGATTTTCCGATACATCATCTAAAAAATAAACAGCATCATATTTTCCTGTTTGTTCTGCAAGATCCGCCACTACCTTACCATGACCTCCGGCACCTAGAATAATCAATCTCATTCCTTCACCTTCTCAAAAAATGTATCTGGATGATTTGGATTAAAAATCTCATTGCAAGTCATAACCGTAACAAGGTCTTCTGTATCGGAAAGATTAATAATGTTATGTGTCCATCCGGGAATCATGTAGATTGCTTCAATTTTATCTCCACTTACTTCGAATTCCACCATTTCTCCCGTGTTAATATTTCTTTCCTGAATCAATCCATGACCATGGACAACGATAAACTGTTCCCACTTACTGTTATGCCAATGTTCTCCTTTTGTAATACCAGGTTTGCTAATATTAATGCTTATCTGTCCACAGTCAGCCGTATGTACTAACTCTGTAAATGAACCACGGTTATCGCAATTCATCTTCATAGCATATTTAAACTTCTCAATTGGAAGATATGTTAAATAGAGACTAAATAACTTCTTTGCAAAGGAACCATCCGGACATTTTGGCATCATTAAGTCCATTGGCTGGTTTTTAAACTGTTCCAACAAATCAACAATTTCACCTAGTGTAACCTTGTGTGTAACAGGAACACAACAATATCTTCCCTCTTCTTTCAACACTGTTTCTACACCATCGAATTCACAGTGCTGCTCTTTTCCTTCCAATAAATCAAACATTCCTTCTACAAGGTCATCAATATAAAGAACTTCTAATTCTGTGCTTCTATCGTTTACTGTAAACTCTTCATCATTGGCAACTGCCCAGCAGAATGTAGAAATTGCAGAATTATATTTCGGTCTGGAATGCCCCATAAGATTTACAAATCGGTATACATATACAGGTGCACCTGTTTCTTCTCCATACTGGAAAAAGAGTTCTTCTCCTGCTTTTTTACTTCTTCCATACTCAGAATTCCCAAATCTTCCTGCCAATGTTGCCTGAACAGAAGAAGAAAGCATAATTCCGGCTTTATTATTGTGCTTCTTCAATGTATCAAGAAGCTGTGAAGCGAACCCAAAATTACCATTCATAAAGTCTTCTGGATTTTCCGGACGATTTACTCCTGCAAGGTTGAATACAAAATCTGCTTTCGAGCAATATTCGTCTAATTCTGCTTCTGTACTGTTAATATCATATTCATAAATTTCATCTACAGTAATCCCTGGTCTTGTTTTATTCTTTCCATCTTTAATGTTTTTCAAATTATTGCAAAGAGCTGTTCCTACCATCCCCTTTGCTCCAGTAACTAAAATTTTCATCTCAGTTCCTCCACTTGTTTTTTACTGTTCTTTTCTCCAGACCATCTTATTGACTACATTTACATACCCCTGAATAATTCTTACTACTTTCATAGAAACTGTTTCATCTACATAATCAGGACATGGTTTACCAAGAACACCATTTTGTTTCATTTCAATAGCCATATCTGTGGCATTTAAAAGTTCCTTTGTTGTAATACCTGCAAGGATAAAATCTCCTGCTTCTAATGCTTCCGGACGTTCTGTAGATGTACGAATACATACAGCTGCAATTGGATGTCCAATAGACAAATAGAAGCTACTTTCCTCTGGAAGTGTTCCACTATCACTTACAATTGCTAATGCGTTCATCTGTAAACAGTTATAGTCATTGAAGCCAAGTGGTTCATTTACTCGTACTCTTGGATCAAGTTTGAATCCACTCTTTTCCAATCTCTGTTTACTTCTTGGATGACAAGAGTAAAGAATTGGCATATTATACTTTTCTGCTAACGCATTAATTGCTGTGAAAAGACTGGTAAAGTTCTTTTCTGTATCAATATTTTCTTCACGGTGAGCAGATAATAAAATATATTTATCTTTTTCCAATCCCATACGCTGTAATACATCAGATGCTTGAATCTTCTCAAGATTTCCACGAAGTACCTCCGCCATTGGAGAACCTGTCATATAGGTTCTCTCTTTTGGAAGTCCTGTATCTGCAAGATATTTACGTGCAAATTCTGAATAGCATAAGTTTACATCTGAAATTACGTCTACGATTCTTCTATTTGTTTCTTCTGGAAGACATTCATCTTTACATCTATTTCCAGCTTCCATATGAAATAACGGAATATGTAAGCGTTTTGCAGAAATCGCTGAAAGACAACTATTTGTATCACCTAATACAAGATATCCGTCTGGCTGTAATTCACTTAAAAGTTCATAACTTCTGCCAAGAATGTTTCCGCAAGTCACACCAAGATTTTCTCCTACAACAGGTACAAGAATATCCGGTCCAAACTCACCTTCGTTATTCTTTAATTCAAAATCTTCCCAGAATACTGTGGAAAGATTCTTGTCCCAATTCTGATTGTAATAAACAACACATGTATCAAAATATTCACGACATCTTTTGATTACTGCTGCCAAACGAATAATCTCCGGACGAGTTCCACATCCAATCATTATCTTGGTACGTCCGTTATTTTTCCATTTAAAATTATGTTCCATGACAATTATCTCCTAAATTTTCTTACTCGTTATTTAGACTGTTCTTTTTTCCATGCTTCCAATTCGTCTCTGACATAACTTAAAGTTAATAATTTTTCTTTTACTTGCTCCACATTTAGTAATTCTGTATTACTAGAATTAAATTCTGTTAAAGTATTACGTTCTTTGTCTCCGTCCTTAAAATACTTATCATAATTAAGGTCTCTCTTATCACATGGTACACGATAAAAATTCCCCATATCAATTGCATTCGCACATTCTTCATTTGTAAGAAGTGTCTCATACATTTTTTCACCATGACGAATACCAATCACTCTGATTTCATGTCCTGGTGCAAATAATTCTGTTACTGCCTTTGCAAGAACTTCAATTGTACATGCCGGTGCCTTTTGAACAAGAATATCTCCAGTTGCTCCATTTTCAAACGCAAACAAAACAAGATCTACTGCTTCATCAAGACTCATAACAAATCGAGTCATAGATGGTTCTGTAATCGTAATAGGATTTCCTGCTTTAATCTGATCAATCCAAAGTGGTACAACAGATCCTCTTGAACATAATACATTCCCATAACGTGTACAACAAATTTTGGTTCTTTCCTGCTTTGCGGTTCTAGATTTTGCGACAATAACCTTTTCCATCATTGCTTTACTAGTTCCCATAGCATTTACTGGGTATGCTGCTTTGTCTGTTGACAAACAAACAATATTTTTAACACCTGCATCAATAGCCGCTGTTAAAACATTCTCTGTTCCTAAAACATTGGTTTTTACGGCTTCAATTGGGAAAAATTCACATGATGGTACCTGCTTTAAAGCTGCTGCATGGAAGATATAATCGACATCATGCATTGCATTTCTAACGGATGCAATGTCACGAACATCACCTATATAGAATTTGATTTTACCTGCCACTTCCGGCATCTTAGCCTGAAATTCATGACGCATATCATCCTGTTTTTTTTCCATCACGAGAAAAATACGAATTTCTCCAATGTCAGTTTTTAAAAAACGATTTAAAACTGCATTCCCGAATGAACCTGTACCACCTGTGATTAATAATGTCTTATCTTTAAATAAACTCATTTTTATCCTCTTTTCTACTTCATTTTAAATTTCATTACATCGTTATACTTGTAAATACACATCCTATATTAATCTTACTGCAAATTTTTATGAAACTAAGTTATAATACTTTTCTAGGAGCATTTTGCTACAAAAACTTAACGCTATTCCTAAAGATGAAATAATAATATATAATATTAATCGATAGACAAATCCTGTTTTACATAAAAAAATACTATCCCAATACTGTACACCTTGTAAAAGGAAAATATTAAACAAGTAACTTTCCAATGAAATTGAACCTATTTTAATCAGTTTTTTTCTGTATAAATTCCCACATTGTTCCAAAAATATTATATAGAGAAATATTATGGAAATGGATAGCATTCCTACAGATATATCACAGAACAGCTGTATCCTCTTCAAAGGTGTTATAGTTTTTATAACAAATAGTACTATACCCACAAAAAATATTTTTTCATTAAATGTATCCATTCTAACTGATTCCGCAACATAATTTCCTATTAAAAAGACACACACCCCCACTATAATCTGTGATAAATGATTATACAACTGCATATTTATATTTGATATATAAAATGCAGACAATAAAACAAGTACAATGAGTAATCCTGTTTTCAGCGCCCTTTTCCCTTTCTCTAACCATTTGAATAGCAACGGGTATAATATATAAATTGGAATTATTGCTGCAACATACCAGGCTCCTTTATGTTCTTTCCAAAAAGATAACGTACTTAATTCATATAAAAACTGAACAATATTTCCTTCCTCACATATTAAATATCGTATTCCATACCAAACTCCTCCTATAAACAAATATGGAATAATCACCCTATTAAATCTTTTTTTATAAAATATCAAACAATCTCCATTATTTTTTAACGAATAATATAAACCAATTCCAGACAAAAAAAGAAATATGTTTACTCCCATAGTTCCATAACTTATAAGAGTGGCTAGACCACCAGGAAAAGGTACAATAGAAACTGAGTGACACAAAACAATCATCAAAGTTGCTATACCGAACAATTCACTTCTGTATGCAGTTAATGAACTTTTTGCCGTTTTCATTACCTCTTTCTCCTTCATCTATTTACACTGTGCTATAAAATTTCTCATATCATCAATATATTTTTCCTTTGAAAATTCCTTTTCTGCATATTGATAAGCAGTCTGTTTCATCTCAAGTATTTTATTCTGATCCATTTCTAAAATACTTTGCAGTGCATCTATTAATGTCTCGACAGAATTGTCTCTTACCA
>ENA-OQCW01000396-OQCW01000396.1-human-gut-metagenome-genome-assembly--contig:-NODE-396-length-27314-cov-3.485379_pt1 | contig 27314 bp, 31 predicted proteins | sample MGYA00242767_ERZ504593 | MGnify/ENA primary metagenome ERZ504593 (study PRJEB26092, sample SAMD00036307) | human gut metagenome | host: Homo sapiens | study: EMG produced TPA metagenomics assembly of... | reverse complement strand
TGGATAGGGTCGGAACTTTTTTCTCTGTTTTTTCCTCCTGTGGATGATACACCGGAGTATTGCAAAGCGGACATTTGGTTCAGCGTCTCCTCCAGTTTCACCCCACAATTTACACAATAAGCCATCTCACACCTCTAATCTCGGTTGCTCTGAATTGTCACAGCAACCCCTTCTTCTACCAATTTTCTGAAAAATACCCGCTCAATGTCATTCTCCACAATACTGCTCGCAAAATTGATGGTCGTAAGACCGTTATAACTTACGATCGCACAATTCGTCCGAGCGGAAAATGGCTGTCCCATCAGCACATCAAATCGTTCCAGATACGGTTCCATCTCCGCGGGAACTTTGATGATTCCAGGATTGGTAAGCCCCGCGGAAGACTGACAATCCTGCACATGTTTGTAAAACTGTTTAACGACAATATCCTTAATACAAAGCGGAACAATACGGATCAGCGGACTCTGCAGTGTCTTTGCATTCGTCGTAATATCTGCATTCAAAAACTTCTCATTGATATGATATCGCATATAATAGTGAATCTCTTTTAAAATCTCCTCAAAACTATATTCACCCATCCGCGGATCCACTCCGGGATAAACCATTGTAATAAAATTCCGAAGTGTCTTTGATGGGGAAAAAACTGTCTCAGATTGACTGGCATTGCAATCCTCCACCGGCTTTTCCCCCCACACCTTGCTGCACTTCTGATTCTCAATCAATGCATACACCAATACGGCATTTAAATACTCCGTGATCGTCACACCGTATTTTTTCGATGCTGTCTTAAGATCACTGACACTCATACTTCCACTGATAATATTCAGTGTATAGAACGGTTCTTTTGTCCCGCGCACCCTATAGGCACTGCCCTGACTCCTCTTTGGTGTCACCTTAGAATTGGCATACTTCATATAAGAATCTTCCAGTTCCTCTCTTTTTGGTCCCTCCTCTACAGAAAGAATCCCCTCCTCATCCGGAATCTTCACACCGCGCATCCGCAGATAAACTGCTGTCAGTGTCTTTAAAAAAGTAACTGCCCCAAGACCATCGGCCAGAGAATGAAACACTTCAAAAGAAATCTGACATTCATAATAATACAGACGGATCAGATACCGGTGCTTTGTCTTAAAATCCATCGGCATGCATGGATTTTTGACATCTCGCTCCACCTGCGGCACCGAGTTTTTATTTGGCTCTAGATAACGCCAAACAATCCTTTTCGCAATGCAACTTTCAAGGAGGGAAATCTCGGAAGTGTCTTCTCATAAGCTTTCTGGAGAATCTGAGGATCTACCTTTTCTTTCAAGGTGACAGAAACGCGGAATACCGATGAGAAACTTTTTCTCTGAAGTGTCGGATAAACATTGCCCGACAAGTCCAGTTTTAACCATTGATTTCTGTTATTCATCTTTTTCTTCCTTTCCTAGCTTTATTATAAAGAATTTGATTGTATATGACAACTGCTTTGTGATAGAATAAATTACTACAAGAAAGGATACGAGGATTTATGCCAAATCAAGAGAAAAAACAACAGGGACTGATGAAGATCATCAAGGCTATTCATAATTTTACAGTCAATGACGATTTAGAAAAATACAGACGCTCTCAGGCAAACCTCGGGCGACTGCTCGGGACAAAGCAAAGCGAAGCATCCTACACTGAATTTTTGATCGATGATATTCCCTCAGAGTGGATCCGCCTGAATCGTCCACACCAGAACGAGACAATTATCTTATACTGTCACGGCGGCGGCTTCTTTACCGGAAGTCTCGAATATTCCCGTACACTGACAACAAAGCTTGCATCTGCTTCTTCCTCTGACATTTTAAGTTTCAACTACCGCCTTGCCCCGGAGCATCCCTCCCCGGCAGCATTGGAAGATGCATTAAAAGTGTGGGGGTATCTGATGCACTTGGGATACGGTGCAAAAAATGTTATTCTCGCTGGGGATTCTGCCGGCGGTAATCTGGCTCTCTCACTTGCGTTGAAGCTAAAGGAAGATGGACGGATTCTGCCAAAAGCTCTTGTTCTCTTTTCTCCGTGGACAGATCTGACATTAAGTGGCGCATCCCACGGAAAAAAAAAGCGGCGTTGGATCCAATCCTGACTAAGGATTATCTTGAACGCGCGCGGTGTGCCTATGTACCAGAGTGCAATAGTGATGCCAGCATTTATGCAGATCCTTTTGTCTCCCCGCTTTACGGAGATTACACGGGGTTTCCTCCCGTCTATATCCAGGTTGGAACCAATGAGATCCTTTTGAATGACTCCACAGACTTACACAAGAAACTTCTTCGACAGGATGTCGCTGCAAAGCTGACTATCTACAAAGGAATGTGGCATGTTTTTTCAAATGTCAAATATGAAGACGGCGACAGAAGCCATTAACGAAGCCGCACAGTTTTTATTCCGCTTATAACGTACATTTGCTATGGGATCTTATTCCTGTTCCCGATCAAAATTACATTTTTCAAAATAAGCATAAACCGGGCATATCACAAATGACCGCCAGAGGGATAGATTCAAATTCTATCGTCTTCCCTCTGCCGGTCATTTCGTTTTCATAAAGTCATCTGCTGCAACACGCTTTCCTAATGCGTTGCTGCAGCATCCGCAATGATTCCACAAAAGTGTTTCTATTATTTATTATAGTTCACGATCGCTCCAAAATCTGGTTTCAAGGAAGCTCCTCCTACAAGTCCTCCATCGATATCTGGCTGTGCAAATAACTCTGGTGCACTTGCTGCAGACACACTGCCGCCATACTGGATGCGGATTGCCTCAGCAGTTGCTTCATCATAGATTTCAGCGATACATGCACGGATTGCTGCACACACTTCCTGTGCCTGCTCTGTTGTAGCCACTTTACCAGTTCCGATTGCCCAGATAGGTTCATATGCAATTACTGCTGTCTTTGCCTGATCTGCTGTCACATCAAGAAATGCAATCTTAATCTGCTGACGGATAAAGTCGATTGTTACTCCTTGCTCTCTCTGTGTCAGAGTTTCTCCGCAGCATACGATTGGTGTAATGCCATGCTCAAATGCTTTTTTCACTTTTTTATTGACTGTCTCGTCTGTCTCCGCAAAATATTCACGTCTCTCGGAGTGTCCAATGATAACATATTTCACACCAACATCTGTAAGCATTGCAGGAGAGATTTCTCCTGTGTAAGCTCCACTCTCTTCGAAGTACATATTCTCTGCTCCGATTGCAATATTGCTTCCCTCTGCTGCTTCCATTGCCGGAATAATGCTGATTGCCGGTACACAAAATACAACATCTGCATCTTCTGTTGCCACTAATGGTTTTAACTTCATTTACAAGTGCCACTGCCTCACTTGGAGTTTTTATTCATTTTTCCAGTTTCCTGCGATAATTTTCTTTCTTGCCATTTTTAACGTCCTCTTTCCTAAAAATATCTATATGTAAACAGGGCTGCCGCAAAGTGAAGCTTTTCTACAAGCTAGCATCTGTCACCCATTAAACATTGCTGATCCCTTGTAAAAACTTTCTATTTTGCAGCACCCCTGCTTTGCGCTAAAGTATTTTCTTATTTGTCGTTTGCTGCTGCAACACCTGGTAATTCTTTTCCTTCTAAGAATTCAAGAGAAGCTCCACCACCGGTTGAAATGTGTGTCATCTTGTCACCGTATCCTAACTGGTTTACTGCTGCTGCAGAATCTCCACCACCAATGATTGTAACTGCTTCTGTATCTGCAAGTGCTTTTGCAACTGCTTCTGTACCTGCTGCAAATTTCGGCATCTCAAATGCTCCCATCGGTCCATTCCATACAACTGTCTTTGCTGTCTTTACTGTCTCAGCAAACAACTCTGCTGTCTTCGGTCCGATATCGAGTCCTTCCCATCCGTCCGGAATCTCTCCGCTTGCAACAACTTTTGTATTTGCATCGTTAGAGAAATCATCTGCAATTACATTATCAACTGGAAGTAATAATTTTACACCTTTTTCTTCTGCTTTTTTGATCATGTTCAGTGCGTATTCACAGTAATCTTCTTCTAATAAAGATTTTCCGACTGTTCCACCCTGCGCTTTGCTGAATGTATAAGACATACCTCCACCAATGATCAGAACATCTACTTTCTCTAACAGATTTTCAATAACAGAAATCTTGCTTGATACTTTTGCTCCTCCGAGAATTGCAACAAACGGTCTCTCTGGATTGTTTACTGCATTTCCTAAGAAGTCAATCTCTTTCTGCATTAAGTATCCTACTACTGCTGTATCAACGAACTGTGTCACACCAACATTTGAGCAGTGTGCTCTATGTGCTGTCCCGAACGCATCGTTTACGAATACTTCACATAAAGAAGCAAGTTCTTTGCTGAATGCTTCTCCGTTCTTTGTCTCTTCTGCTCTGTAACGTGTATTTTCAAGAAGAATCACATCTCCGTCTTCCATAGCTTCCACTGCTGCTTTTGCATTTGGTCCAACAACTTCTGGATCTGCTGCAAATTTCACTTCCTGTCCTAATAACTCAGAAAGTCTTGCTGCAACCGGTGCTAAAGATAATTCTGGTTTTGCTTCTCCTTTTGGTTTACCAAGGTGTGAGCAGAGAATCACTCTTCCACCGTCTGCGATTAATTTCTTAATTGTAGGGAGCGCTGCTACAAGACGGTTCTCATCTGTAATCTTTCCATCGATCAGCGGAACGTTGAAGTCGCATCTTACAAGGACTCTTTTTCCTTTTACATTGATATCATCTACTGATTTTTTGTTAAGCATGTTTATATCCTCCTTGACTATAAAAATAAAAGTCAACTTATCTTTTTTAAACCCGCAAAGGGTCCGGCCCATAAGACCGGACCCTTTTGGATCTTCTTATTCCGAATCTTTTAAAATTAAGCTAATTCAGAGAAGTATTTGATTGTTCTTACCATCTGGCTTGTGTAAGAATTCTCATTGTCATACCAAGCTACAACCTGAACTTTCTGTTGTTCCATTGTCTAATGGAAGAGCCATTGTCTGTGTAGCATCGAATAATGAACCATATCTCATTCCTACGATATCGCTGGATACGATCTCATCTTCGTTGTATCCATAAGATTCGTTTGCTGCTGCTTTCATAGCTGCATTAATTTCTTCAACTGTTACATTTCCTTCTACTACTGCTGTTAAAATTGTTGTTGATCCTGTTGGTGTTGGAACACGCTGAGCAGATCCGATTAATTTTCCGTTTAATTCTGGAATAACAAGTCCGATTGCTTTTGCTGCACCTGTGCTGTTTGGAACGATATTTACAGCTGCTGCACGTGATCTTCTTAAATCACCTTTTCTCTGTGGTCCATCAAGTGTCATCTGATCTCCTGTGTAAGCGTGGATTGTACACATGATACCAGATTTAATTGTTGCTAATTTGTTAAGTGCATCAGCCATAGGAGCTAAGCAGTTTGTTGTACAAGAAGCTGCAGAAATTACTGTATCTTCTGGTTTTAATGTTTCATGGTTTACATTGTAAACGATTGTTGGAAGATCATTTCCAGCTGGTGCAGAAATAACAACTTTTCTTGCTCCTGCTTTGATATGAGCTTCAGCTTTTGCTTTAGATGTATAGAATCCTGTACATTCTAATACAACGTCAACTCCGATTTCTCCCCATGGAAGTTCTTCAGCGTTTGCTTTTGCATAGATTTTGATTTCTTTTCCGTCTACTGTGATAGAATCTTCTCCAGCTGTTACTTTGTCAGCTAAAGCGTATTTTCCTTGAGATGAATCATATTTTAATAAGTGAGCTAACATTTTTGGAGATGTTAAGTCGTTGATTGCAACTACTTCATATCCTTCTGCTCCGAACATTTGTCTGAATGCAAGACGTCCAATACGTCCAAATCCATTAATCGCTACTTTTACTGCCATGATTAATTCCTCCTAAAGTTTCTTAAACTATTATTTGTATTTGACAATTCCTTAACTTTGTTAAAGATTCATCAACCTTTATTTATTGTACTAAATCCGCACAGAAAATTCAAGTCATATTTACAATTTTATGGAAGTTGTTGAAAAACAGGTTTTCTTCCTTTAAACTCTGTATAATATTGAAAGCCACAGCTATGCAGGATCTCACTTACAAGTCCAAATGCATAAGCAAGATGCTCCGGTCTATGTCCATCCGAACCGACTGTAACAATCTCTCCGCCAAGCTCCCGATATCTCTTTAAAATATCCGGATGCGGATGACCAAATCCAAGTCCATACTTATATCCTGCCATATTCAGCTCCAGCCCTTTCCCTCGGTCGATCAGCTCCCGCAGGATTTCATCGATCAGATCTGAAAAGGTACTGTAAGAATAGCTCTCTATACTCCTTCCATAGCGCACGATATAATCCAAATGACCGAGTACATCAAATTCTGAGACTGCACGGATATTTTCCAGTGTTGCCAAAAAAGCCGCCTCATATGCTTCCCGATCTGTTCTTTTCTCGAAAAACTGTGGATAATACGGATCTTCCGACTGAATCACATGCACCGATCCGAGCACAAAGTCAAACGGATACTGACTGACATACTGTTTATAGTACTCGCCAAGGTGCGGCTGAAGTCCCAGTTCTACACCGATCCGCACATCTATCTTCTCGCGATATTCCTGCTGAAGTCTCTGCATTGTCCGAAAATAAGATTCCGTATCGAACGTAAAGGAAAGAGATCCTCCTTGATAATCTTTATCCTGATGGTCGGTAAAGCAAATCGTTTGAAGCCCTCTTCTGATTGCCTCTTGTATCATTGCTTCCGGTTCAAATTCTGCATCAGATGAAAAACTGGAATGCATATGAAAATCCGCTTTCATCCTTTCCCTCCTTCACATTTTTTCTGTTCGAACAGCATGTTGCTTCTATAGAATAGTACCTCCTCCGACAACATACTCTCCATCATAGAAAACAACTGCCTGTCCCGGAGTAATTCGCTCTCTGCGGTTCCTCGAAGGTACATGTAACCTCATCTTTCCGCTCTTTCGGATTGTACACCATGCCCCTTTGTGATTGTAACGAATCTTAGTCCATACGCGCATCTCACCGGTTAAATCCTCGATGGACATAAAATTCAACTGATTCGCTCTCAGTGTATAGGACATAGAATCTTCATTACTTCCTATTACAATCTCATTTGTCTCTGGCCGAATCTCAAGAACAAAAGCCGGATGTCCCAAAGACAACCCAAGTCCTTTTTCGCTGACCGACCGTATAGTGCGTGATGCCTTTGTGTCTCCCCAAGTACTCTTCCATCAAGATCTACGAAATTTCCTTCCGGAATCTTCACAGCCGCCTCTTCTTCAATAAAAGAAGCATAATCTCCATCTGGTACAAAACAGATATCCTGACTATCCGGCTTATTGGCAATGCGAAGATTTATTTTTTCCGCAATCTCCCTCACTTGGTCTTTCGTATACTCACCGACCGGCATCAGTGTCCTCTTCAGCTGTTCCTGCGTCAGATTATAAAGAGCATACGTCTGATCCTTTGCCAGAGTCGCTGAACACTTCAATGTATACCGTCCGTTTTCCAGCTGCACAACTCTTGCATAATGCCCGGTTGCGATATAATCTGCTCCGATATCCATACTCCTCTTTAACAAGGATTCCCATTTCACATAACGGTTACAGGCAATACATGGATTCGGAGTTCGCCCATGCAGATATTCCTGCACAAAATAATCAATGACCTTTTCTTTAAATTCTTTCTTAAAATTCATCACATAGTATGGAAATTTCAAGTGCCGCCGCAACACGTCTTGCATCATCAACCGCACTGAGCCCACAGCAGCCTCCGTTTTCTTCTTCAAACTGCGCGATCCTCATCCTGCCAGATCTGCATCGTCACCCCGATTACATCATACCCCTGTTCTTTGAGCAGATATGCTGCTACCGAAGAGTCCACACCTCCTGACATTCCTACGACTACCTTTTTCTTCATCTAAATTCCTCCCGCCCGGCAGATGCCAGACTGTGTTTTTGTATTCGGATTAGTATTCTTCCTCATCCTCTTCGTCTTCATGGATATCAGATTTCGGCTTCGTCAATCCTTCGATCTTGATTCCGTTTTTCTCTGCATAATCCCAAAGCGCTGCATGAATTGCTTCCTCAGCAAGAAGTGAACAGTGAACTTTCACCGGCGGAAGTCCGTCAAGTGCTTCCATAACAGCTTTATTTGTCACTTTCAGCGCTTCATAAATACTCTTTCCCTTTACAAGTTCTGTTGCCATACTGCTTGTGGCAACAGCAGCTCCACAGCCGAATGTTTTGAATTTTACATCACGAATGATCTGATCTTCATCAATATCAAGATAAATTCGCATAATATCACCACATTTTGCATTTCCAACAGTTCCTACCCCACTTGGGTTTTCTAATTCTCCTACATTTCTTGGATTCTGAAAATGATCCATAACCTTCTCTGTATACATAATATTTTTCCTCCTGATTCTTCCATCAGGGCCGCTTGATCCCTGCCTGATGCTCTTTGATTTTTTATTTAATTCTATTTTGCTTTCTTTTCTTACTTTTTCTGCTTCTTCTGAAAATCTTCATAGAGCGGGGACATCTTTCTTAAATGCTCCACAATCTCTTTTAATACATCCGCTGTATAATCAAGATCTTCCTTCGTTGTCTCTTCACTCAGAGTCAGACGCAAGGAACCATGTGCAATCTCATGCGGGAGTCCAATCGCAAGCAGCACATGAGATGGGTCTAAAGATCCAGATGTACAGGCCGATCCGCTGGAACCGCAGATTCCCTTCATATCCAGCATAATTAGAAGCGATTCTCCTTCAATAAACTGAAAACTAAAGTTTGTATTATTCGGCAGTCTTTTGCTCTCATGTCCATTGAGTCTACTATATGGAATCTCAGTAAGAATCCGATTGATAAAATAGTCTCTTAATTCCACTTCATTTTTTTGTTCTCGCTTCCATCGACTCAGCTGCTCTTTTTGCAGCAGTTCCAAGTCCTACGATTCCAGGCACATTCTCTGTTCCGGCACGTCTCTTTCTCTCCTGCGCTCCACCATGAACAAAAGAGCGAATCTTTACCCCTTTACGAATGTAAAGAAATCCGATTCCTTTTGGCCCGTTGATCTTATGCCCACTCGCACTTAACATATCAATATGACATTCATCTACATTGATCGGCACCTGACAGAATGCCTGTACAGCATCTGTGTGGAACAAAATTCCATGTTCTTGTGCGATTTCTCCGATTTCTTTGATCGGCTGAATTGTACCAATCTCATTGTTTGCAAACATGACAGAAATCAAAATAGTGTCCGGGCGGATTGCCGCACGGAGTTGCTCCAGGTCTACCAATCCCTTCTCATCCACATCAAGGTACGTCACTTCAAACCCCTTTTTTCTCCAGATACTCTGCTGTATGAAGAATTGCGTGGTGTTCGATCTTTGTAGTGATGATATGTCTGCCTTTGTTCTCATAACATTCTGCAGTTGCTTTCAGCGCCCAGTTATCAGACTCTGAACCACCTGCTGTAAAATAAATTTCATTTGCCTCTGCGCCAATAATCTCTGCAATAGTCTCCCTCTGTCTTGTGATAACCTCTTTATTGCCTGCTGCAAACCCATACACGCTGGATGGATTTCCATAATATTCTGTAAAGTATGGTAGCATTGCCTCTACAACTTCCGGAGCTGTCTTTGTCGTTGCTGCATTATCTAAATAAATCAATTTTTCCATGTCTGTATCCTCCTAATTTCCGCAATGCATCTGACCAGGAATCTGTTGTCCCTTCATCGCCTTGCTCTCTTCTACCAGACGGTCAAGCTTGATCTCATCCACCGTCTGATTAATACTTTCGTTGATTTTCTGCCAGACATACTTCGTCACACATCCTCCTGCGGCCTCGCATCCTTCTTCTGGGTGAAGCCCACTGCACTCTACCGGTTCTAAATTTCCTTCCAGCGCACGGAGTACGTCTCCAACGGATATACTTTCTACTTCTCTGGCGAGCACATATCCACCGCCAGCACCACGAATGCTCTTGATCAGCCCTGCCTTCTTTAATTTCGCCATCAGCTGCTCCAAATAACGTTCCGAAATCCCCTGACGCGCTGCAATACTGCTGATCGAAACCGGTTCAATCTCGCTGTACTGTGCAAGATCAATCAATGCGCGGAGTCCATATCTCCCCTTTGTAGATAATTTCAAGTTCTCACCTTCTTTATTCTCAATCCCTACTAAATTACTAGGATTTACATTTTGTAGAATACCACTCCTTTTTTGTTCTGTCAAGACTCTGTTTTGAATATGTTTATACAGATTACATATCTTGTCACCGGAGTCATTATGTCTAAAAAATATACAATCTTAAAAGGTACTTTCATCCTTACCACCACCAGCATCATCACACGCCTGATCGGCTTCTTCTACCGTGTCTACTTAAGTCAGACGTTTGGCGAAGAAGGTGTGGGGCTCTATCAACTTATTTTTCCAGTTTATGCCCTCTGCTTCTCTCTGACAGCAGCAGGAATTGAGACGACCATTTCCCGCTGCGTCGCAAGAAAAGCAGCGCTCGGAAAACTTCAGGAAGCCAGGGAATTTCTCTTTACCGGAATGAGTATTTCCTTTCTTCTCTCATGTATTGTTACCATTTTTCTCCAGAATAACGCACACATGATTGCCGTTCATTTTATTGGTGAAACTCGCTGTATCCCGCTTCTCACTGCAATGTCCTATGCATTTCCATTTGCCGCGATCCACAGCTGTATCTGTGGCTATTATCTTGGTCTCAAACGCACCGGTATTCCAGCAGCCTCACAACTCATCGAGCAAATTGCCCGCGTACTCTCCGTCTATCTTTTTTCCCTTTATCTTCTTCATGATCAGGGTACACTTTCTGTGACGCTTGCCGTGTCAGGGCTTGTTGCCGGAGAAATCTTTTCCTCCTTGTTTTGTGCCCAAATGTTTTTTCATACGCACCATCTCCATCCTGTACACACTTCTATTCAAACAGTACACCGTTGTCTTTCCTATGTAGGAGAACTTTTCCGGCTTTCAATCCCACTGACTGCCAACCGCATTCTACTAAACCTTCTGCAAAGTATTGAGGCAATCTCTATTCCAAAAGCACTGATCACATATGGAAGCAACCGAAGCGAAGCTCTTAGCCTCTACGGCGTTCTGACTGGAATGGCTCTCCCATGTATTTTATTCCCATCTGCGCTGACAAATTCGATTTCCGTCATGCTGCTCCCTACAGTTGCAGAACTTCAAGCTTCACAAAAACGCGAAACACTTCTGTTATTAATTAAAAAAGTTTTTTCTGTTGTTTTGCACTTGGTCTGTCATGTACCATTGGATTTTTGCTGTTTGGTCGTTTCATTGGAAGCACCTTATTTCACAGCACCCTTGCAGGTAGTCTGATTCTTACACTCGCCTGGATCTGCCCTTTTCTCTACACAAATTCCACACTGGTCAGCATTTTGAACGGGCTAGGATATACCGCCTCTTCCTTTTTCGTCAATACCGTCGGACTGCTGCTGCGTATCGCTAGTGTTTTCTTTTTGATTCCTCTTGCCGGAATCCGCGGTTATCTCTGGGGACTGCTTGGAAGCCAGCTGACAATCACACTTCTCTGTCTCCGGGAACTCTTCCATCTTTTTCATCGGAATCCCTCAGTCTGATGCAACACAAAAAGCATATTTTGACCAAAGGATACTCCCTCTGTCAGAATATGCTTTCTCTTCTCATAACTCTTTGCATCACTTCACAAACAAGCGAATGACAGCCTTTAAACATACCGGATTGATATATGCCTCCATGGCGATACCTGCCAGAAACATTAGGCCTGTGAAAATGCTTTTCCCGCTATTCCACCTGACTTGCGGCGATAAATATAGATACCATAGATAGACAAGAGCCGACGGGAGGTAAAAGAAAATTTGCGGAAATACTCCCACCGCACAAATCACGATCCCAGTAGCTCCAAGCTGAAGAATTCCCGACGTCAATACAATGCCGCTTGTGAGGCCTGTCCAAAGAAGCGTCACCACCACCACCATCTGTTTCCATCTTGTACAGCCCGCTGCCAGAAGAACTCCGGCTGGGATTATCCGAATACGAAGAAGATATCCCAAATATTCTTCTGGGATAATCTCTGTAATCTGGAACTGTCTGAGAAAGTACTCACTAAAAACACCGTACGATTCCAGATAACTGTCCGATACCATGTTCGCATATAAGATTCCCGCCAGAAATCCAGACATATAAAAAATCAAAAACTGTTTTTACTCTGTTGTATCTTCAAAAACATCCCTCCTGTTTTCAGATACTCTATATATATGTCCTCCACATGTTCTTCATGACCTCTTCTTCGGCTGATGGAATTGTATTTATCCTTTCCGCTTATTTCGATTTCTTTCCCAGATTCTCAACTATCATTTTCTTCTAACAGTACTTTACGGCATATGCCATCAATGCAGAGATTGTCTTTCCATCTTCAATCTCTCCTGCAAAAATCTTTTCTTTCAGTTCTTCCATTGTATATGCTTCCACTTCAACAAATTCATCCTCGTCTAAATGTTGTTCTGTCGGAATTAGATTTTTTGCCACAAAAATTTCAATCCGCTCATTACAGAATGCCACTGTCGTACGAAGTGTGATCAACCATTCCAACTGCTCTGATTGGAATCCTGTCTCTTCCTCTAATTCTCTTTTTGCACAGACAATTCCTTCCTCCTTTGGATCATTCAATTTTCCCGCCGGAATTTCCAAAGTTGCTCTGTCAAGCGCATTCCGATATTGTCTTACCATAAGAATCTTTCCATCTTCTGTCACAGGGACAACCGCCGCCGCGCCATCGTGGTGGATATAGTCCCACTCTGCCACATTTCCATTTGGCAGTTCTACCTGATCTCGGTAAACATTCAGAACTGCCCCCTGATAAACCAGTTCCCGCTTCCGTCTTTTAATTTCTTCCATTGTCTTTGCTTCCTTTCTCTGTAAACTTCCGCATTCCCTTAAGTGCGGAGCGCTGTTATTTCATAGAACATATTTCCTATAACAAAAAATAACAGACAATAGAGACTGCTCTCCACTGCCTGTTATTTTTCACTTTTGTGGTCTTTGATTCTATATAGTTCTTGGTCTATTTTGCGTAATCTGTCACTCTTGACTCACGGATTACATTTACTTTAATCTGACCAGGATATTCCAATTCAAACTCAATCTGCTTTGAAATATCTCTTGCCATCAATACCATATCGTCATCAGATACCTGTTCTGGAACTACCATAATACGAATCTCTCTACCTGCCTGAATTGCAAAAGATTTATCGACACCTTTAAACTGGTTCGCAATATCCTCTAACTGTTTTAATCTGTTTGTGTACGTCTCTAACGTTTCTCTTCTCGCACCCGGTCTTGCAGCCGATATTGTATCCGCTGCCTGCACAATACATGCAATCAGTGTTTCCGGTTCTACATCACCATGGTGAGATTCCACTGCATTGATAACTGTAGCAGATTCTTTGTATTTCCTACAAAGATCCACACCAATCTGGATATGAGACCCTTCTACATCATGATCAATCGATTTTCCGATATCATGTAACAGACCTGCTCGCTTAGCCAGTCTGACATCCAGACCGATCTCTCCTGCAAGCAGTCCTGAGAGCTGTGCAACTTCAATGGAGTGCTTCAATGCATTTTGTCCATAGCTTGTCCTAAACTTCATTCTTCCTAAAAGACGGAGTAACTCAGGATGAATACCATGTACGCCCACTTCGAGAGCTGCTGCTTCTCCTTCCTCACGGATCATTGCTTCTACATCTCTCTGCGCTTTCTCTACCATCTCTTCGATCCTTGCCGGATGGATACGTCCGTCAAGAATCAGTTTTTCCAGCGCAATTCTTGCCACTTCCCTGCGAATCGGATCAAAACCTGATAACACAACAGCCTCCGGTGTATCATCTATGATCAATTCTACCCCGGTCATTGTCTCAAGTGTACGGATATTACGACCTTCTCGTCCGATAATACGTCCCTTCATCTCATCACTTGGAAGTTGTACTACAGAAATCGTAGTTTCTGCAACATGATCTGCCGCGCATTTTTGAATTGCTGTCACAACATATTCTCTTGCTTTCTTTCCAGCCTCTTCTTTTGCCTGATTTTCAAGTTCCTTGATCATCTTCGCAGTGTCATGTTTTACATCATCTTCAACAGTTTTTAATAAATATTCTTTTGCCTGTTCAGAGGTAAGTCCTGAGATTCTTTCCAGTTCCTGTACTCGTTTACTGTTAAGCTCGTCTACTTTGATCTCACGCTGTTTGATCTGCTCTTCTCTTACTGTAATCTTCGATTCACGCTGTTCCAGTACATCGGCTCTCTTGTCAAGCGCTTCTTCTTTAGATAAGACACGTTTTTCATAGCGCTGTAACTCTGCTCTACGCTCTTTTGTCTCCTTCTCAAGTTCATTTTTGTCTTAATGGACTCTTCCTTGATCTCCAGAAGCGTTTCCTTCTTCTTTGCCTCTGCATTCTTTAAAGCATCATCTATTATCTCTCTTGCTTTGTTCTCAGCATTCCCAATCTTTGAATCTGCATCTTTCTTCAGATTGTTCACCGTTACATAGTAAGTAATAACAACAGCTGCCACAACTGCAATCAGACCAGCAATTATTGATACTATCGGCACAGGAGCACCTCCTTATTTAATTTTCATTGTACACAAATACAACACTTAGATTTTATACCGTTTTCACAAATATGTCAAGTATGCTTACACCGTTTTGGTCATTTTTATGAACCTCTCAGCTATCTCTACCAATATACTTCTTCCGCCTCCAGAGCTCTTCGGATATTCTCATAAGAAAATCCCTTCCGCATAAAATAAGCCGTTTGTTTCTGCTGCTCTTCTCTTGTAGCATCGCGAAAATGATATTTCCTCTTTGCTGCCAACTGGCGGATCGCTTCTATCTCATCATCTTCTCCTGTATAGCATTCCTCCATGGCAAGCTCAATCAGTTCTCTTTCAATCCCTTTTCCTACAAGCTGTGCATACAATTCCCTTTTACTTTTCTGATTCTGTCTGTTCTGAATGTATCGCTTTGCATAGTCAAGGTCGTCTATATAACCAAATGACTTCACATATGCCAGTGCAGCTTCTACCACATCTTCAGTATAACAACTCTGTCTGAGTTTCGTGCGGAGCTGTGATTCTGTCCGATCCATGTCATTGAGAAGGTGCATTGCGCGAAGCTTAGCCCGCTTTATAATCACTTCTTTCTTAATCTGTTCAAAACTCTCCTCTGAGACTTCACATTCTTCTCTGATCTGATAGTGTGACAATTCTCTTCGATACAAAACAAAAGCGAACTCTCCATCAACCTCTACTTTATACCTGTTTTTTGATACAAGCTCTACCTTCGTGACAATCATCTCTTATTCATCTGCCTTCTGTTCCGCTGCAAGTTCCTCTTCTCCTGCCGCTCCGTCAAGCTTATAATGTGCCCGTACTTTTGTCTCAATCTCTTCCATCACTTCTGGATGTGTAGAGAGATATGTCTTTGCATTCTCACGGCCCTGTCCAATCTTATCGCCATTGTATGCATACCATGCACCACTCTTATTGATAATATCAAGCCCTGCTGCCAGATCTAGAATGTCTCCTTCCTTCGAAATTCCTTTCCCGAACATAATGTCAAACTCAGCTTCCTTAAACGGCGGTGCAATCTTATTCTTCACTACTTTAATTCTGGTACGGTTACCGACCATCTCTCCACCCTGCTTTAACGTCTCTGTCCTTCTGACATCCATACGAATAGATGCATAGAACTTCAACGCACGTCCACCGGTTGTTGTCTCTGGATTTCCGAACATCACACCGACTTTCTCACGGAGCTGATTAATAAAGATCACAACACAATTAGACTTACTGATAACTGGTGTCAGCTTTCTGAGCGCCTGAGACATCAAACGTGCCTGAAGACCAACATGGCTATCTCCCATATCCCCTTCAATCTCCTGTCTCGGAACAAGTGCGGCAACAGAATCGACAACAATGATATCCATCGCTCCCGAGCGCACCATTGTCTCTGTAATCTCCAACGCCTGATCACCACTGTCCGGCTGTGAAATATACAGTTCATCAATATCTACCCCGATATTCTTCGCATAAACTGGATCCAGAGCATGCTCTGCATCAATAAAGCCTGCAATGCCTCCCCTTTTTTGCACTTCTGCAATCATATGGAGCGCTACTGTCGTCTTACCACTTGACTCCGGTCCGTAAATCTCGATGATACGTCCCTTTGGCACTCCACCAAGACCAAGTGCAATGTCTAGGCTTAAAGAACCAGTAGGTACTGTCTCAACACTGACATTTGCCGCCGCATCTCCAAGTTTCATCACTGCTCCCTTTCCAAAGTCCTTCTCCAACTTTGCAATTGCTGCATCTAATGCTTTTAATTTATCGTCTCCTGCCATAATATTCTCCTTTTCAAATACGAACTTATGTTCGTTTTTCTAATTAATATAGTATCTTACTTACTTGTGATTGTCAATTCTTTTTTCACTTTTCTCATAGCTCGTTGGGTTCTTCGGCAGACACGCCCGAATGATTCTAGAATATTTCTTAACTATAAGCGTACTATAACACCTTTTCTTTACTCTGTAAAGAAAAAAGTACAGAATGTCCTAACGACCTCCTGCACTTTCTTCTATCTTGAAAATCTATTCAGGATTCCCTCTCGAATCCGAATCAACTGCTTTGGAAGTGCCTCCCGCTTCTCACGATAGAATGCATTTGCAAAATCAAGTGTAAACAGCACCGCCAAAAATCCTCCGAGCGCTTTTCCTGCCATCATCGGAATCCCGTTTACGAATCCCTCTACAAATTTATGCAGAAATACAAATAATCCAATCGTATAAAACCCCCATGCGATTGAACTTTCCAGACAGAGAATCCCTTTGTAATTGAATGGCTTGTCCGTATAATCCCACCAGATCTCTCCGAAAATTTTATTCATCAATACTGCTGTGAAATATTCCAAAGTCGTTGCAAGCAAAGATCCAAAGAAAAATAATTTCCAAAGATTATCACTGTATGGCTTCAATAAAAAAAATACTGTCAAAGCTCCCACCCCGTAAATCGGACAGATCGGTCCTCTTGCAAATCCCCTGTTTGTAAGCTTTCGGTTGCAGATCGACATATAAATGGACTCTACCAGCCAACCAAGCATACTATACGCAAGAAACCACAGCAACACATGATAAAAATCATAGCCAAAAATCACTCTGTTCCACATTCCTTGTTCCTCTTATCCTTTCTCTCTTATTTTCTCTGTATTCTACTATATCTGACTAAAAATTTCTATCTCTTTCAGAAAGCCTTAAGAAATTTATAACTTTTTCTATAAAATCTCCTCTGTTTTTACAGATACAACCACTTCCTCAAACACCGCTCCTGTCACTTTTTGAAAATCCTGCGGCGTTAATCTGATCTGCATTCCTATTTTGCCGCCACTTACAATCATTTCCTCCAAGGCCTCTGCACATTTTTCTACGACAACCGGAAACGGCTTTTTCATCCCAATCGCAGTGCATCCTCCCCTGATATACCCTGTCACGGCAGTCAGATCTTTCAGCGGAAGCATAAGGAGAGATTTTTCTCCGACAACCCGGGCCGCTTTCTTTAAATCCAGCTCCTCTTCAATCGGAATAACAAATACATAATACTCTCTGCTCTTTGCGACTGTCACAAGTGTTTTATACACCAGCTCATGCGGTTGTCCGAGCTTATCTGCAATCTGTACCCCATCCACGAACTCCTCACACTCATAAGTGATATATGTAAATGGGATTTTCTTTTTTTCCAGTATCCTCATCGCATTGGTCTTCAGCTCTTTTTTTGCCATTTTTCTCCTCTTTTCTTATTATTTCCGCCTGTTTGCTTCTTTTGCAGAGACAACAACCTCTCTCAATGGCTTTCGAACCTTTTTTCGAGTCACTTCTACAAGCTGTAATCCCGTCATATCTACAAGAATTGTCTGGACAGGATCTTTCCGCAATTCTTTTTGAAACACTTCCAACAGATCTTTTGTACACTCTTTTGATTTCAAATTAATAAAATCAATCAGAATGATCCCTGAGAGATTGCGGAGCCGAATCTGCTTTGCCGCTTCTTTGGCTGCTTCGAGGTTGATTTTCATATAAACTTCGTCATCTTTCTTACCTGCAATACATTTTCCTGTATTGACATCGATCACCGTCAGCGCCTCTGTCGGCTGAATCACAAGATAAGCGCCTGATTTCATCCACACCCTCTCTGATAGCGCCCGTGAAATGACAGACTCCAGCGAATATAACTTATAAAGTGGTAGCTGCCTGTCAGCATAACATACAAGCTTTTCTAAATCCTCTGGCTGCTCTTTCGCCAAATATTGCTTTACATCTTCAAAAAGGCTCTCCTCTACAACAATATCTGTCAATCCTTCCTGATAAATATCACGGATATTTGATAGATATGTAAAAGGGGCCTCCAAAAGACAACTAAATACCTTGCGTGACTGCGCGATCTCAACTAAATGCATGTAAGATTCTGCTAGCTGCCCCAACTCTTCTTTCACAAGATCTGCCGGAATATCTTTGGCATTTGTGCGGACAATAAATCCATATCTTTCCGATCGGAGAACTTCAACAGTCTCCTGAATCTGTGCCCGCTTTTCTCCTGTGATCTTGGAAGAAATTCCAATCTTTTTGATACCAGACGTTAAGACAACATACTTCCCTGTGAAACTTAAGTTGGAAGTCACTGTCGGCACCTTCGTTTTAACTGCCTCTTTCTGGATCTGAACAAGCAGCTCATCCCCGATACAGAGCGGCTTTTTCCCGACTTTCTGCGTGAAATGTGGGGAAGGATTCTGAGGGATAGAGTAATAGCACTCCACCCCGTTTGCAATTTCGATAAAGGCAGCCTGAATATTTGGGACAATGTTTTTTACTTTCCCCACGTAAATATTTCCAACACGGTACGCCTCTGTATCTTTATCGCTGACATGAATTTCCACCACTTCTTCATTTTCTAACACGGCTGTCACGACCTGCTCTGCTATTTTTGTGATCACTAACTTTCTTTTCATATTCCGAATCACCTATATCCCCAGCTGGTCTAATGGTACTAGATGACGTTGTCCCTCACTTCCCACATCCGCATACACTTCCAGACGATGATGGCGCATCGCAGTCTCTTCCAAATCTATTCCAAGGAATTTTCCAAATGCCTGCATAACAAGCTCTGGTTTCAAATTCTCCACGCTTCCAGTTGCCACAAGCATATAAACCTTTCCGTCTTGTTCTCTCATATCATAGATCATAGGCTTAATATTGACATCTTTTTCACTCTTTTTCGTTTTTTTCCATACGATGATCTCTGGCTGACTCCGAAAGGCATCAATCTTATCAGCAAGATTTTCCACTGGATGTTCCATTACAAACTCAGACAGATAATCTGCTGCAGCGACAATCGCCATTCCGGTTTTCTTCTTATCGTCTGAGATTTCAATCATATTGACGATTTCCATCCCTTCCACCATTACTTCATTTAATCTTCGAACTGCCTGCGCAAAATCAACAGACTCAGACAATTCAATATCGAAGTATTCTCCATCGCTTGTCAGACCCACTCCAAGCGGATTTGCAAACGACATCACCATGTGCGGACTATATCCGCCCGTAAATGCAATTGGAATTTCCGCCCTTCTCATTGCCTTTTGAAAATATCTCATAATATCCAGATGTCCGATGAATTTCATCACACCATATTTTCGAAATTTAATTCTTGCTTTCAACACAGACACCTCCTCCGTAAATCGCCGCTCCACATCCTGCACATTTCATTTTGCAGTTTGGTGTCACTTCGCCCTTCATAGCCCGTTCCCACTCGCGCTGTAAAAATTTCTTTGTCACACCGATATTAATGAAATCCCATGGGAAAATCTCATCCATATCTCTCTGCCGCAAATTATAAAATCCAATATCAACACCTGTCTTTTCAAATGCTTCCATCCATTTCTCATTGTCAAAAAACTCAGACCATGAATCATACAGACATCCCATTTTATAAGCTTCTAAGATTACCTTTGATACTTTTCTATCCCCGCGCGCAAAAACTCCTTCCAGCACAGTGACATCTGCCTCGTGCCAGTTATATTTCAAACTCTTTCTGTTTAACTGCGCTTTCATTTCATTATTTACAATATGTGCTTTCTGGATATAATCTTCCTTGTTGCACATCGTCGCCCACTGAAATGGTGTGAACGGCTTTGGAATAAAGAAAGAAGTACTTGCAACAATCTGACATTTTCCATTCCTCTGATCTTTTGGAATCTGATAGTAGCGCTCTGCCACTTTTTCAGCCAAATGTGCAATCTCTTTCATATCTTCTTCCGTCTCTGTCGGAAGGCCCAGCATAAAATATAATTTTACTCTCGTCCACCCTCCTTCAAACGCCTGACCTGCCCCCTCTAAAATAATCTCTTCTGTCAGACCTTTGTTGATAACGTCACGAAGTCTTTGAGAACCTGCCTCCGGAGCAAAGGTCAGACTGCTCTTTTTGATATCCTGCACTTTGCTCATGACATCCAGTGAGAACGCATCTATTCTGAGGGATGGCAGAGAAATGTTGATTCCTTTTCCTTTAAATTCTTCAATCAGAAAATTCACAAGCCCCTTCAATTGCGAATAATCACTGGAGCTCAATGAACTTAGTGAGATTTCCTCATGTCCGGTACTCTTCAACATTTTGTATGCATACTCTTTTAAGCGCTCTAACGCACGTTCCCTTGTTGGGCGATACAGCATTCCCGCCTGACAGAAACGACATCCACGGATGCATCCTCTCTGAATTTCCAACACAACTCTGTCTTGAGTCACTTTGATAAATGGCACAACTGGCTTCTCCGGGTAATAGGTGTCTGTAACATTTAGTACCATTTGCTTTTCAATAGTCGGCTTCGCGTGAACATTATTCGGTTCAAAAGAGGCAATCGTCCCATCGTCATGGTAAGTTACATCATAAAATGCCGGCACATAAAGTCCAGGAATCTCTGCTGCGCGCTCCAGAAACTCCCTCCTGCTGCTTCCTATCTTTTTATGCTCTTTGTACGCATCCAAAAGTTCATCGTAGACTGTCTCTCCTTCTCCGATATAAAAAATATCGAAAAAGTCTGCCAACGGTTCCGGATTGTAAGTACATGGACCTCCGCCGATCACAATCGGATCTTCCTCGTTTCTTTCACTGGCAAACAACGGAATTCCACTTAAGTCCAGCACCTGAAGGATGTTTGTGTAACACATTTCATACTGGATCGTAATTCCAAGAAAATCAAATTGTTTGATTGGATCCTGAGATTCAAGCGCAAACAGAGGGATCTTCTTCTCCCGCATAATTTTGTCTAAATCCATCCACGGCGAATACACCCGTTCGCACCAGACATCCTCCCTCCGATTAAACATATCGTAAAGAATCTGGATACCAAGATGAGACATCCCGATCTCATACACGTCCGGAAAGCACATAGCGAAACGGATATCCACCTCGTTCTTATCTTTCATCACCGAGTTCACTTCGTTCCCGATATAGCGGGCCGGCTTCTCGATTTTTAGTAATATTTCATCACTTAAAGCTAGTTTTCTCATATTTCTCCTTTCGTTTTTGTCTAATATATACCAAAAAGTAATTTGCCCTTGCGTAACAAATTTACTTTTTTTCTACTGTGCAACACTATGCATAATTATACACCATTTTCATAGTCTTGCATAAAATACATAGCACTGCATAACATAATTCAATACTATAAATCACTTATTTTACAATTAAATTCTTAAAAATTTTGTCCTGCTTTTTCTATCATTTAACACCCTATATGAGAATATGATATTATTTGATATAAAGCAGCAGATAACATTCTGAGACAGCATGCTAACCCATCATATTATATGCTTTTTGCAGAAGGAGTTCAAGCAAATTCTGGTTTATCTTCTCCAAGTTTTTCAAACAACTGCATATTTTCCTTTTTTCGAATTTCTAATTCTTGAAAATTTCTGAATATTTTAACCCTAAAATTTCACCCTTGCGTAAACCTACAAACAAAGCCAGTAAAATCTCTAAATAAACAGAATGGTATTCTTACGCCGCTTGAAGCAATGTCCGTATCTGCTTTTTAGAATAAAGTACCTATTTGGTAGGTGCTTATATGCTTTCTTTCGCCATAAAGCACCGTAACATAATTGATTTGTGTGTGTCAATACCTGCATCTATGTTTGTAAACATGGTTTAGTTTCCTTCATCTAACCAATGGGCGAAGAAAGACTTGGGAATACGATAAATATTTCCAATTTTTATAACTTTGAATGGTTAATCTGAATTGAATTTATTAAAACCTAAAAAATCTTTCCAACCACCCATCATAAATGTTAAAACTGTTTTTTCCCAAAGTCAAAAATAGCCAATGCCCGTAAAACGCCCTTATATTTTTCACTATCCAGACAAATTTCATATTCTCCCCAAAAATATGTTTTGCTGTAGACCAGATTTTTGATGGTCCGTTTTGCTTTGCATATTATATTCTACGTAGGATAATCCTGCTTTCACATTTGCTTTAATCTCCTGTTCCACCTTTTCTTGAAAACAAAAAATCACCAAGACAAGAAAAAACTATCATCTACAGTAAGTGGATAATCAATTCTGCTCCTTTCTTTATAAGAAAAGGCAGAAGAATATTCTAATCCCTCTGCCTGTGTTGCTATTATCTTAAGCAAACAAATTCTACCATTTCCTGTGGATAATGGATCCTCCCTTCCCCCTTTCATTGCACAATCTTCCCTCCTCTCCAGTCAACAGTAAAAAAGGAGTATCCGAATCTGTTTTTTTCTTTCCATTTTATTTTCTAGTTTTTGATACTCCCGAAAAATCTTGTCGTCAACATCTTTGAAATTTTTTTGAAACAGAACGTATCGGCTTGTCACTCCACGATTTAGAAATAGAGATATTACTTCTAAACTATTCTCCCAATCAAACTATCTTTGTCCTTGTAATTGTTATAAAGTATGTACTAATTCAAACAATAGCATCGTAATATCATTTTTTGAACATAACGGTTACATACAATATAGTTCTATTTAAAATCATCTTTCCTTAAAAGAGAAAAACTTTTCGAAATAATTTAATCTTATATTTATAACACAAAGCGTTCAGAATTTTTATTCATCTAAACACTTCTTCATCATATGACGAAATTTGTGCCAAATCATTTAATAAATCCTACTTTACATCTAAATTTAGGAATCTATCGACCATTCATTATAATCGTATTTTTCCTACCTCTAAAATTTTTCCATTTAATCTTTGATGGAAATATAATACTTCTCTTTGAATATATCCTTTAAATTTACTTGTCGATATGTTTCTTTTCTATAAGTAATAATGAGACATGTTCTATTTTTCCCACCATGTTTTTCGATATTCACTAGGCGTCCGCCCATACTTTTGTCGAAAAACTCTATTAAATGTCCTCTGGCTTTCAAATCCAGCTTCCAGATAAATATCTGTAATCCTTCTATCCGTATTTTCCAACAAAGAGGTCGCATAATTTAAACGAATTTCATTTAAGTATTGGTTGAAATTTGTATGAAAAATACCTGAAAAAATTTTTGATAGGGCAAACTTATTAGTTCCCAGAGCTGATGCCACTTTCCCAAGTGTAAGTTCCTCTTGAAAATGTGACAACAGATAGGTCATCGCTGCATATATCAGATCATTACTCCCCACACTATCTTTTTCTATGAATCGGAATGTTTCCCTGCACCGGTATAATATAATCTGCAAATAAGCCTGCCCCACAACCTCACTGACTTTCTGATCTTTTATCAGACAACTCAGGGCGTTTTTAACTTCTCTATGTAAATCTGCGCTGGCAATCACCGGGTTTTCCGGACATTTCTTCTGAAGAAGCGCCATAAACGGACCACTTAGTTCCAAAGAAGCATAAAACTGGTACACCTCATTTTCCCCCTTTGAAAACACCTGATAATGATGAATCAAATCTGGAAAAACAATAGCAAAATCCCCCTTTTCCATATGATACAACTCATATCCAATGCCAAGCTCCACCTCCCCTTTTGTTACATATACCAGTTCTATGGCATTGTGAAGGTGAGGGGGGAAACATGATGTGGTTTTTTTCCTTATCATACTGAACTTTCTTTTTTCTCTTCATAAGACGGCTGCATGATATTTCTTTCCCCTCTCAAGAATTGGCTACATTTCTTTTTGATATGGCACGCAGGTTTTCTGCCCATCCGATATAATAAACTCAGTAATCAGGAAAGGAGGAAAACCAGAATGAAAAAGCTGATGAATTACTTACAGAAAGTCATGAATTTTTATGCGGTTTACTTCAATCATGCATACCGTCTTTCATAGACTTTTCCTGTAAAAGTTTCTCATTTGCCTTCTCTACATTCATCTTTGCCATAATAACGGTAATGATAAGCGTGATTACTACTGGAATCCATAAATACATGATCTGCAGCATCTGGATACAGGAATCAGACTGTACAGCCAGTGTGCCGTCAAAGCCACTGAAATCCAGAAGCCAGCCGGTAATGGCAATTCCAATTCCACCGCCCAGCTTAATACCAAGAGAAGTACAGGAATACATGGTTCCGTCTACTCTTTTATGCTTTGTGAGATATGTATATTCTGAGCAGGAAGCAATCACAGCATTCATATCCCCCTGCCATGGTCCCATACCAAAAGCTGCAATGCCAGTAAATAAAAGCATCAGTGGCACACTTCCCAGATAACCGGCTACTACGACCAGGGCTCTTCCAATCGTTCCAATCACGTATCCTGTAAGGTTCAGTTTATACATTCCTCTCCACTTTTCCACCAGCATCGGTGTAATGAGCAATGCAATAATCAGTGGAATATTAATGGCCCAGGAAAATACACCATACAGATTTTCATTGAACAGGATATACGTCATATAGTAAATACCCATATTCAGCATAGCAGTATAAATCTGCTGAAGGATATAGGTAGCACAGATCATAACATAGTATTTATTGGTAAACAACAGTTTTGCAGCATCCAGAAGGGAATATTTTTCATCATTTCCGGATTGTTTCCCATCATTTAATTCTTCTTCCGCTAATTCCTTTACAGAAAGTACAGAAATCGTATTGACAATCAATCCAATTACTGCATAGATAATCGCAACCGTTCTCCAGCCGGCAGCTCCGCCACCCATCCATTCTACAAAGCCAATGGTCAGAGACTGAATCAACAGACTTGTGGAAAAAGCAAAAATGAAGCGATAAGAACCCATCTGTACACGTTCTTTACTATTCTTTGTTACCAGGGCTGTCAGAGCAGAATACGCAATATTATTCGCTGTATAAAATACTGCATTTAACAGTGTATACGCAATAAAAAACCAGGCATACTGTGCAAATTCTCCCATATTTGCAGGTATTGCAAAAATAGCGACTAAGGTTACGGCACAGCCAATATAGCCATAGAGCATCCAAGGTCTTGCTTTTCCCATTTTACTCTTTGTTTTATCAATCAGGGTTCCAAAAAAAAGCATCCGTAATTACCATCGAATAACTTAGATACGGCAATCAAGGTTCCAATAATTCCCGGATTTAATCCTACTGTATTGGTAAGATAAATCATGACAAAAGAGGACAGGAGCGCATACACGACATTTCCTGCAATATCCCCAAAGCCATACCCGACTTTGTTATACCATTTTAAATACGTTTTCTCTTTCATGTGTTCCTACCATTCCTTCCCAAATAAAAACTTCATATCAAACGTAAAGGTTTCTTCTGTAAACTGGTACTCTTTCCGTAGTTCCGGACCACAGCTGTTGGAACCAATGCCGTTCTGTGCATAATCCAGACAGACAATGGTACTTCCCGATTTTTCCAATTCAAAATTGTGTGCCTTTCTCGTCAGTTCTTCCTGTGAGTAATAAGACACATTGAAGGAAAACGGCCTGGAAGATACTGCTGTAACGGTCTGATTCTCCTTTTCCAACATCAGATAATCACAATCTGTATGGCTTCCATTCTCCTGCGGGCAGATATAATCTTCATGCTGTTCCTCTACCGTTGTATCATACAATCCATGGCTGCAGGAACGGCATTTATCTCGATAACTTTCGTGCGGTCCCAATCCATAAAATTTCAGATTTTCATATTCTCCCCTCAAAAACAGGCGGATGCCAAATCTAGGAAGCTGCGGAAATTCCCTATCCTTTTTGACGTGCATTTTGACAGATATTTCTCCTGTCCTGTAAATCTTCCATACGGCCTCTATATCCAAAACCTTCTGAATTGCTACTGCAGCCACGGACACCGTACTGTAAATCCGAATTCCTTCCCCATTCATTTCCCAATGAGTATCATAAGCCCTGGCTTTGCTCCGGTCATATCCGGCATCTATCCATTCTTGTTTGATCTTCCGGTCATTATCCGTAGGTGCTCTCCAGATATTCAGTTCCATAGGGGTTTCCAGAAGTTCCTCTCCATCTACACTTAATTGTTCAAATAAACCCGAAAGTTTATTGTAAACATAGAAGAATGTATCTGACCGGACGGAAAGAAAACGATCTGTTTCAGAAACCTGTACCTCTGCTTCTTTCTGTTCCTGAGTTTCCAACAAAGCTGTTGCCTGCTGGTTTCTTCCATCCTGATTTTTCAAAAGGATTTCATCGAATCCCATCCTACTGCCCTGCGCCATAACACTGGTACCGTGCTTTAAATGATAAGATACTTTCAAATAACATTTTCCGCTGTCTGGAACGGTAATATCCAACAAAATAGTTCCTTTCTTGTGAGGCAGTACAGACTCCTGCAAAATGAACTGTTTTTTCTCCAGCAGCTTTCCGTCACAGTTTACTTCGTATACCAAATAGATATAATCCTTTAAATCCATATAGTTCATATAGTTTTCCAGACACAGCTCCCCTGTTTTCTGACAGAAAGACACCACTCTTGCCGGACGATACACATTCTGGTATTCCAAAAGCCCTGTATGGGGTGTTCTGTCCGGATATACCAGGCCGTCCATACAGAAATTCCCATCATGGACTTCTTCTCCAAAGTCACCTCCATAAAGGTACTTTTCTTTTCCATTAGCAGCCTGTCCCTGATAAATGGCATGGTCGCACCATTCCCACACAAAGCCGCCGCAGAGGACATCATACTCATAAATTATTTGAAAATAGTCTTCTAAATCTCCCGGTCCATTTCCCATGGCATGACAGTATTCAATCAACA
>ENA-OQCW01000395-OQCW01000395.1-human-gut-metagenome-genome-assembly--contig:-NODE-395-length-27344-cov-3.938053_pt1 | contig 27344 bp, 29 predicted proteins | sample MGYA00242767_ERZ504593 | MGnify/ENA primary metagenome ERZ504593 (study PRJEB26092, sample SAMD00036307) | human gut metagenome | host: Homo sapiens | study: EMG produced TPA metagenomics assembly of... | reverse complement strand
ACTTCCCGGATTGAGCACAGTAAGATTTCCATCTACTTCCAGATGCGGCACATGAGTATGTCCATACATTACAATATCTACCCCTCGTTCTTCTTGCCTCTTTTTCAGTTCTTTCGTTCCCATAGAGACATAGTAAGAAGTGCCCATGTGTGATAAACACTCTATACTTTCCTATAAAAAACTCCTGCTCCCTGCTCAGATCTGAAAAGAAATCATTATTTCCCGCAATAATATGCGTCTCACAGTCTGCCAGTGCACAGATGTAGTCTTCTCCCCCCTCTACATCTCCAAGATGGACCAGCATGTCAATCGGTCCCTCTCTGTCCAGAACCTCCTCCAGATTCCGGTGTCTCCCATGCGTATCGCTCACGATCAGTATCTTCATTGTTTCACCTGTCATTTTCTTCGAATATTATTTTAGCGTTTCCTTTTTTCGGAACACGAACCTTTTATTTCTTTGGATCCTAATCTTCCTGCTGCATTTTTTGTTCGATAATCTCTCTCATCAAACGGAGTGCCTTTCCCCTGTGGCTAAGTTCATTCTTCTTTTCCGGGTCCAGTTCTGCAGTTGTACATCCGTATTCTGGAAGATAAAAAATCGGATCATATCCAAATCCATGTTCTCCGGCAATCTCATATCCAATCCGCCCCTCAATAGTACCTCTTACAGTCTCTTTGCTTCCATCTGGAAATACTGCTGCGATTGCACAGACAAATCTTGCTGTGCGCTTCTCATCCGGAACTCCTTCCAAACGCTGCAGCAATAGATTATTTTTAATCTCATAAGAAGTATCTGTTCCTGCATATCTTGCCGAATAGATACCCGGTTCTTTATTCAAATAATCAATTTCCAATCCCGAATCATCTGCCAGCACGATTGCATCTGTCAATTTTGCAATCGCTTCTGCCTTGATCATCGCATTTTCTTCAAATGTGGTTCCATCTTCTACGATATCCACGTCAATCCCAGCCTCTTTCATTGAGGATACCACAATTCCGAGATCCTCTAAAATCATCTGGATTTCTTTCATTTTATCTTGGTTCCCTGTCGCAAATATGATCTTTCTTTCCATGTTCTTTCACCCTGTCCCTTTTTGCAAGCAGGATACAGATCCTTTTCTTTGCACATCCATATCCTGCATTGTCATTCACTTTCTATTTATGTTCTGTCTAAATTTCCGGATATTTCTTCCTTCTCGGCGGCTTTGGACCGAGGAATTGATAAAAGTACGTCTTTAGCATTCCATTGTAAATCTTTCGGTTCTTGTCTGCTTTCCTTCCAAAATACCGTTCCGTTTCCTCATAACTCGTAATCATATATGCCGACCAGCTGTCCAGCTTCTTAAAGCTCTCACCGAATTCTCTATACAGAGCCGGAAGTGCAGACTTTTCCTCAAGTCTCTCTCCATATGGAGGGTTGGTGATGATAAATCCATACTTCTTTGGATGTCTTAAATCCTTTACTGACCGCTCCTGAAAATGAATCAAATGCTCTACGCCTGCCTCTCTCGCATTCTCTCTGGCCGCTTTTACAACTTCCCCATCAATATCATATCCCTGAATATCCACTTCAATATCATCGTCAATCAGGCTATTCGCCTCATCCACCGCCTCGTACCAGAGTTTTCGCGGAATCAAGTTTGTCCACTCCTCCGCCGTGAAAGAGCGATTCATCCCCGGTGCGATATTGGCAGCGATCATCGCCGCCTCAATTGGAAATGTCCCACTTCCACAGAATGGATCTATAAAAATCCTGTCTTTTTTCCACGGTGTCAACAAAATCAAAGCGGCTGCCAATGTCTCTGTAATCGGCGCTTTGCTGGACAACTGACGATATCCTCTCTTATGAAGAGAAACTCCCGAAGTGTCGATTCCTACCGTCACGATATCTTTCATTAAAAATACCCTCACCGGATAAGACGCCCCATTCTCTTCGAACCAGTCAATATGATAATGCTGCTTCATCCGGTTAACCATCGCCTTTTTCATGATAGACTGAATATCTGAAGGACTGAACAATTTACTCTTTACAGAAGCGGCCTTGGCCACCCAAAATTTTCCATCCTCCGGAATATATTTTTCCCACGGGATCTCCTTGGTCCGCTCGAACAATTCATCAAACGTCACTGCTTTGAAACTTCCAACCTTCAGCAGCACTCTCTCCGCGGTCCGCAAAAACACATTCGCCCGGCAAATCGCACTTGCATCCCCGGCAAAAGTCACTCTTCCATCTTCTACATTTATAATCTCATATCCTAAATCTTGTATTTCTCTCTTTAAAACTGCTTCCAGCCCAAAATGGCATGGTGCAATCAGTTCCAGTTTCTCCATCTTCTTCCTCCCGATGTTCTGTATTTCATTTTTATGATACCGCAACTTGTCTGGATGCACAACTATTTTCGCATCAATAAAAAAGCCTCCGGCGGTATTTTCATACTACCAAAGGCTTTCTGTCAGATTCTTTTAAAAGTATTCCTATTTAAGACATTTGAAGTATTACAGCACTGGCTCTTTTCTGCTGATTAGTAATCGCAATTTCCGTAAGAATTTTCGTTGCTCTCTGAATTCTTATTTTTGTTAGATGCTTTGCTGCTGTTTTTTGATGTCATTCGATCCGATGTCTTGTTGCTATTTTTTTGATGTCATTCGATCTGAAGCTTTGCTGCTGTTTCCGGAATATCCATCAGAATAAGATGAATAAGATTCACTGTTTTTGGCTTTGTTTGTTGTTTTCGCATTCTTTGCCATTTTAAATTTCCTCCTGCAATTGCTGCTCACTCGTGAATAGTTACATTCTTATTATCCCTGTTCCACAAAAAACTATGCAGCTTCCGGAGGTTTTGCATTTGTAAATTTTGCCAATATTTTGCTTTTTTTCTAATTTAAGCTTGCTTTTTATTACGTATTATATTATACTACTGCTTGTAGGAAGGAAACTTCTTACAACCCCTTATTAATTATTTATACTCCCCTCAAAAGACCGTTGGCTCCCCCAACGGTCTTTTATTTTGCTATTTTAGGCTTATTCTCCCCACTTTTCCCCATTTTTGCTATTTTCAGATTCTTCTCACCGCCTGTGATTTTCTACGATTCGCAGCACAATCCAAATCACAAGAAGAGGAACCAGCACAGGTGCCAACATACTGATCAACCCAGTGAGCAACGAAATTACAAGCACCAAAATCAGCACAATCCCGACACAAACTGCCGCTATCTTCCATCCGGTAATTTTCTTAATCTTTATCTCCGGTGTTCCAAATGGTGCCTCCTGCTCTGCCTCTTCATAATCGGCATATGTGTATTGATCCTCCGTTTCATTTAAAGGAGAGTCAATGATAGACCTTGCGATCACCCACGGATCCCCGAGAAGATCCATCACTTCCTTCTCTGACTTTCCATTTTTGACTTCCTCTGCAATATAACTTCGGTAATAGTCCACATGCTCTCTGACCTTTGCCGGATTCATCTCGACTTCCAAAGCATGCTCCAACTGTTTTAAAAAACTTCATGTCTATTCATCTATTTCCCCCAAGATTTCCTGTATCTACTTGACACTCCCACAACAAATGCCGAAGAGAATGCCTTCCATGCAGTCACAGTCCCTTATGACAAACAGTCCCCCCGGCCAGGCAGACCAGGCGGGGGACTGTCTGATGTTTCTTATCTTCTTTCAAAATAAAGAATAACATAACTCTTTTGAATCCAATAGGAACATCCTTAATATTTTATTAAAAGAATCTAAGAATTTTTACAATTTCCACTATTCTATCTTCACAACAAAAGATCTGTACTATACCTCAAACAGAAGGTCTCCATAAGATGGCATCGGCCAAATATTTTTATCAACAATCATCTCCAGCTGATCGACCGGACGACGCAGATGCTCCATCGCAGGCACAACATGACGTTCAAAAAAGCATGCCTGCTCCATTCCTTCCTCTTTCTTTGCAGCTTCTTCTGTTACTTTCTCCAGCTCTTTTAGCGCATTCTTTGTCTCTGCAAGAAGATTCGATGACTGGGTAAGAAGTTCTTCCTGCACATCGATCACCGCTACTGCACATGCCTGACGCACTTCATTGATAGACTTCGCAAGCGATGTAATATAGGTGATCACTGCCGGAATGATATGTTTGCTTGCAATATCGATCATTGCTCTCGCCTCAATATTTACCGCTTTAGCATATGCCTCATATTTGATTTCCGCTCTTGACTCTAATTCTGCTCTTGTAAATACACCGAATTTTTCAAAGACTTCAACCGATTCCTCTTCTACCAATGCCGGAATCGTATCTACCATTGTTTTTAAATTCGGAAGCCCTCTCCGCTTTGCTTCCTCAACCCACTCATCTGAGTACCCATTTCCGCTGAAAACGATTCTCTGGTGTTCGTAAGCATATTTTTTGATCAGATCATGGACACCTCTGTCAAAATCTTCTGCCTCTTCCAGATAATCACATGCCTCCGCAAATGCTTCCGCCACAATTGTATTTAAAATGACATTTGGCGCTGCAACCGAATCTCTGGAACCAACCATACGGAACTCAAATTTGTTCCCAGTAAACGCAAATGGTGAAGTACGATTTCGGTCTGTTGCATCTTTCGTAAAATCAGGAAGTGTCGACACGCCAGTGTGCAGTCGTTCGCCTTTCAGACTATGTGTCGCTTCTCCTGTACTGATCAGCTGCTCCAAAACATCCTCCAGCTGTTCTCCAAGAAAGACAGAAATAATTGCCGGCGGCGCCTCATTTGCCCCGAGACGCTGATCATTTCCTACATCTGCTGCTGACTCTCTCAAAAGTTTCGCATGGCGGTCTACCGCTCTTAATACGCAAGTGAGCACAAGAAGAAACTGGATATTATCGTGCGGCGTCTTTCCTGGATCCAGCAAATTGATTCCATCATCAGTCGTCAGCGACCAGTTATTATGTTTTCCTGATCCATTCACTCCTGCAAACGGCTTTTCATGAAGCAGGCACTGAAGGTTATGTTTGTATGCCACCTGCTTTAATGTCTCCATAACAAGCTGATTATGATCCACTGCCACATTGCACTGTGCATAGATCGGAGCAAGTTCATGCTGAGCAGGAGCCACCTCATTGTGCTGCGTCTTTGCAGATACCCCAAGTTTCCACAGTTCCTTGTTCACATCTTTCATAAACGCTGCAATTCGTTCTCTGATTGCACCAAAATAATGATCGTCAAGTTCTTGTCCTTTCGGCGGCATTGCTCCGAACAGTGTTCTTCCTGTGAATACAAGATCCTTTCTCTTTAAATACTTTTCCCGATCTACAAGAAAGTATTCCTGCTCTGCCCCTACTGATGGGATTACTTTAGAAGAGGTCGTATTTCCAAACAGACGAAGGAGCCGCATTGCCTCCTTATCGATTGCCTCCATCGAGCGCAGCAACGGAGTCTTTTGATCGAGCGCCTCTCCATTGTACGAACAGAATGCTGTCGGAATGTATAAAATTGCTCCATTTCCCTCTGCATCTTTTTTCACAAATGCAGGAGAAGTACAATCCCATGCCGTATATCCTCTCGCCTCAAATGTGGCACGCAATCCTCCGGAAGGAAAGGAGGAAGCATCCGGTTCCCCTTTGACAAGTTCCTTGCCCGAGAATTCCATCAGTACTTTTCCGTCCTGCTTCGGTGCAGAAATAAATGCATCATGCTTTTCTGCTGTCGCTCCTGTCAGAGGCTGGAACCAATGAGAGTAGTGTGTTGCCCCCTTCTCGATCGCCCACTCTTTCATCTCATGTGCTACAACATCAGCAATGGAAGTCTCTAACTCCTTTCCTTCCTGAATCGTCTTCTTTAATTCTCTATATACTTTCTTCGGCAGACGTTCCTGCATGACAGCATCATTAAAGACATTTTCCCCAAAGATTTCCGTTACCTTCATTACTTCGCTCATATTCCCATCCTTCCAAATATTTGTTTCGCTTTTGTTTTCGTTTTCAAATACACTTTAATACGATACTCTAATTTCAGAAAAAAAGCAAGGTTCCTAACACTTGTAATTTCTTATAAATATTGATAAGGAAAAAAGATCGGTGCAGTCACACTGATCTTTTTTCCGAAATCTCTTTTCAATTATCTCCGAACAATTCTTCTGCAAATATTAAGCTTTGTTTACAGATCCGAATAATTCCATTTTCTCTTTTACAGTTGCTTTGATTGCTTCTGCTCCCGGAGCTAATAATTTACGAGGATCGAATCCTTTTCCCTGAAGGTCTTTTCCTGCTTCCACATACTCACGAGTTGCTGCTGCAAATGCTAACTGACACTCTGTATTTACATTGATCTTCGCTACACCAAGGTCAATTGCTTTTTTGATCATATCTTCCGGAATTCCTGTTCCTCCGTGAAGTACAAGCGGCATTGCCCCTGTAAGCTGCTGAATCGCATCTAGTGTCTCAAAGCTAAGTCCTTCCCAGTTTTCCGGATATTTTCCGTGGATATTACCGATACCTGCTGCAAGCATTGTTACGCCTAAATCTGCGATTGCCTTACATTCTTGAGGGTCTGCACACTCGCCTTTTCCTACAACTCCGTCTTCTTCTCCTCCGATAGAACCTACTTCCGCTTCCAGAGACATTCCTTTTTCAGCACAGATTGCTACTAACTCTTTTGTCTTTGCAACGTTCTCTTCGATCGGATAGTGAGATCCGTCAAACATAATAGAAGAAAATCCTGCTTCGATACACTTCATACATCCTTCAAAGCTTCCGTGGTCTAAGTGAAGTGCTACCGGAACAGTGATGTTCAGTTCTTCTAACATTCCATTTACCATACCTACTACTGTCTTATAACCTGTCATATATTTTCCGGCACCTTCAGATACTCCGAGAATTACCGGTGAATTACATTCCTGAGCTGTTAATAAGATAGATTTTGTCCATTCCAGGTTGTTAATGTTGAACTGTCCAACTGCATAGTGACCTGCTTTTGCTTTTTCTAACATTTCTTTTGCTGATACTAACATGTTTCTTCCTCCGCTTCTTTTACGTTATTTCACATGCCCTATTATACCGCATATGTAAAAAAAAGGAAACCTTTTTATCACAGAAACTTTCCGGTCGTATCTTGCCTGCTGTTTTAATTAAAATAGAAAAACAAGTGGGTGTAATCATACGTCCTCTCTTTCTTTCCTATGCTCATCTATTTTTTAGTAAACAACGTCCCATACAAAGAAGCCCTCACGCATAAGCGATTAGGCTTCGATCAAATAAAATTATCAAATTATTTCCGTTTCTTTAAGATTGTTGCAAGAGCAACTCCGAGTGAAACAATTCCTGCTCCTGCAACCGGAAGTGAGGAAGCTGTGTCACCAGTTTTTGGTGTTGTTCCCTCTTTCTTTGTTTCTGCTGCTTGTGTCTGAACATTTTCCTTATTTTCTTCTGGTGTTGTTGGTGCTTCTGGCTTCTGTTCCGGTACTTCTGGTGTTTCTACATCTGGATTCTCCGGCTGTTCCGGCTTCTGATCTGGGTTCTCCGGCTGTTCTGGCTTTTGATCCGGATTCTCCGGCTGTTCCGGTTTCTGATCCGGCTCTTGTGATTCTCCATTACATACCCAATGTCCCTCTTCCGGGTGATTAATCACCTCATCATATGCTTCTTTTACAAGAACTTGTTCATCCCATGCCGGCTTTGTTTCAATCCAGATATCCTTTTCTTCATAAATAGGCTCCTCACCAACTTGTACATCAACCCATTTAGCCTTTATTGTTATACGGAATTCACCACGATCCGCATGATATCCGATATGTTCTCCATACTCTTTAGATAAACCGCCTTCTACAGGATCTTCGTAAAGACCTATATCTATACCACCACATATTTGACAAATTGCATGCTTCTGTTTTTCGTAAATAGGCTTAGTACCTACTTGTACTTGTTGTTTTTCATAATATCCTTCAGCTTCATGATGAACCGTCTTGTATTCTGCTTCGTGGTGAATAGTTTCCTGCCACGCTTCCTTATCCACTACCCACTCGCAATTATCCCCATGTACATGCTCTTTTTCGCTTGCTATTGCTGATACTTTATCCATCGCAAATACTGTTCCCGTTCCTGCAACAGTCAAAGACATAGCAGCAACCAACGCAACAACAAATTTCTTTCTCATTTGTATCTCCTCCTAAAATTTGCCTTCATGAATCTAAAGACAATATTTAAGAACCCGAATTCTATCCCCTCTTCTATCATCCTTAAATTCAACACATTTTTAACTCTTTCCGAGTTATATTTTTATTCTAACTCGCACCGACTTGAAAGTCAATCCTCAAATTCTTTCTATAATAAAATCAATTTGAGGTGATAACTTTGAATTATGCTGAACGAATGAGAAATTTAAGACAAGATAACGATCTTTCTCAAAAGAAAGTAGCTGATATGCTAGGAGTTGCTCAAACAACTTATTCTCAATATGAATTAGAAAAGCGACCAATGCCTATTGATTATCTGATAGCGTTATGCAAATTTTACAATGTATCTGCTGATTATATGCTCGGATTGTCAAATAGAAAGAACCCATAATATTCTGTCAGCGTAACGCTTGCCCCGATGCCCCACCAACCTGTTAGAAGCCGTTGCTCGGGGCATCCTGCAAGACACTGTTTTTTGAATGTAAGCAAACAAGGAAATTTGCTATTTATTCATGCCTTTCAACAGTTCCTGCATGATTTTCATACCCGCTTGTAGACCAAGCGCAGTATAAACTTCGGAAACCTCACTTGCCATTTCATTTGCTGAATCTATCAGTTCTGAAACTGTTTTGTTTTCATGTTCTCTTAATACCTTGTATAGTTGCACGTCTTAAAATTTCTTTTGTAATGTCCATTGTAAATCCAACCTCCATATTTATAACTAACTTTTCTTTGTGAATACCACTATCTTTTATAGAAAAAATGTTATCTTGCGGTGTGTTATACAACTGCTTTTTATCAGAATCCTACATTTTACAACCAACAGACTATTAAAGGAATTAAAAATTTTAAAGATATTAAATTTTTCATCAAAATTCAACCTCTATTTGACTCGTATGCTCCCTTTCCTAAATTTACTCTGATTTTATGCTTGATACCCTGCACTTTTTTGCAACAAAAAAAGTTTCAAAAACCTATATTCACAAGGTTTTTGAAACTCCTAAAAGTGACTCCAAGGGGAATCGAACCCCTGATTCCAGCGTGAGAGGCTAGCGTCTTAACCGCTTGACCATGGAGCCATTTGTTTGGTACCTGTATAGTATAGAACACTTTTTTTGGATTATGCAAGTCTTTTTTTCAAATTTTTTAAACTTTTTTGTTTTTCTATTTTTTGCTTCTATACTTGAACAATTCTTATCTATCGCCCAAACCTTCCCTTTATAGATTTCAACAGCAGAAACCAGGCGCTTTTCGCCCCTCGGCTTCTGCTGCTGATTTTTCCTACATTCCTCCGGCAAACATGGACATATATCCCTGCACAAAGATAAACAAGATTACCGCCGGAAGAACAAATGTAAGGTACAACTTCATCGGACGGCCACCCGGGAATTTGATTCCGGTTCCGGTATTAGCTTCTTTCAGGAAATGATCCCATCCCCACCCATATTTTGTCACACAGAATAACAGATAGATCAAAGATCCGAGTGGAAGTAGGTTGTTGCTGACAAGGAAATCCTCAAAATCCATAATATTCTTTCCAAGGATCTGTATTCCAGACCAATCTGTCAGACCAAGCACACACGGAAGTCCTAACAGGATCAAAAGCGCACCATTTATGAGCAGAGATTTCTGTAAGGACCACCCCCACATTTCTCTTGCAAATGTGATAATGTTCTGGAACACTGCGATAATCGTAGAAAATGCCGCAAATGTCATGAACAGGAAGAACAGACTTCCCCACACTCTTCCGCCTGCCATCTCGTTAAATACGTTCGGCAATGTTACAAATACAAGTCCCGGACCTTCTCCTGGATTGATTCCAAATGCAAAACATGCTGGAAAAATAATCAGGCCAGAAACAATCGCCACTGTTGTGTCAAGTAAACCAACGCTGATGGCCTCTCCAGTCAGTGCTCGTTCTTTCCCGATATAGCTTCCGAAAATTGACAGTGCCCCGATTCCAATGCTCAGTGTAAAAAATGCTTGTCCCATGGCTGCAAAAATCACAGTACCGATCCCTGCCTCTTTCATCTTACCGAAGTCCGGTACAAGATAAAAACGGAGACCGTCCATTGCGTTTGGAAGTGTTAGTGACTTCACCGCCAACACCGCCATAATTACAAACAGCGTAGACATCATGATCTTTGTGATTCCCTCCACGCCTTTCTGAAGTCCAAGCGAACACACACACAATCCTGCTATTGAAATTAATAACATCCAGAAGATCATCGCATTTCGATCAGATGTAAATGTAGCAAATACCTGCTCAACTTCCTTTGGCTTCAGTCCTGTAAATTCTCCTTTGAGCATCTTGAAGAAATACGCAAGCATCCATCCACCGATGGTTGTATAAAACATCATCAACAAATAATTACCTGCCATTCCAAAATAACGATAGCAATGCCATTTTGTCCCTTTTGGCTCTAATTTATTGAAGGAAGTAGCAATACTTCTCTGGCTCGCCCTCCCTACTGAAAACTCTGCAACAACAATCGGCAGACCAAGTATAAATAAGAAAAACAAATATACAAGTACAAATGCTCCCCCTCCATATTTTCCCGTAATATATGGAAATCTCCATACATTACCAAGACCAATTGCACAACCGGCTGAAATCAATACAAACCCCAACCGGGATGAAAATTTTTCTCTCTTTTCCATTAATCCTCTTCAATTCCTTCCTCTAATTGTAACGTATCTGGTTCCTTCATCAGAGATTTGACTTTATCGATAGGCACCATAATCTTTAATTTCTGTCTTTGGTTCTCAATCATCACTTCATCATGTTCCCCTCCGAACTCACCATCCAGTGTCCACGGAATCTCTTCCAGAGACTCCAGTTTCAAGCTGTTTGCCTTAAATGTATACATATGTTTTGTATCAATCTGTTCGATCAGAATCGCTGCGATGATCTCCTGCAACGCTAACGGATTCTTTGGCGTCTTAATCAGAGTCACTTCAAACTCTCCGTCATCAAATACAATACTCTTTCCAACCATATTTCTGAATCCGCCGATCGACCTGGAATTTGTTACCATCCCGAAGATAAATTCATCTTCGATCACCTGATCATCATGCGTCACTTTAATCCGGTAAGACGGCACATTATAAAGGCGCTTCATTCCTTCCAGCACATATGCAAGATGTCCGAGAACATTTTTCACTTCCTGCTTTGTCTGATATGAAACATCTGTAAAAAGCCCGAATGCTGCGATATACACAAAAAAATCGTGGTTAAATTTCCCGATATCACACGGAAAGACAATTCCATTCACTGCCGTATCTGCAGCCTTTAGCATATCTTTTGGAATATGTAAACTTCTGGCAAAATCATTCGTCGTCCCAGTCGGGATATAACCGATTGGAATCTGTTCTTTTCTCTTCATCATCCCGGTTACGACTTCATCAAGCGTGCCATCTCCACCGCTGCACACAACTAAGTCATATTCTTCCTTAAAGTGACGCACTTTGTGATATCCATCCCGGTACTTCTGTGTCGGATAAACGGTCACTTCGTATCCTGCTTTCACAAAAATATCAAGTACATCTGACAGTTTTGGCTTGATCAATCCCTTCCCTGCGTTCGGATTATAAATAAATAATAATTTCTTCATCGCGTTCTCCTTTCTACTATTTTTATAGGATAAAAAAAGAGCATATCACATGCTCTTTTTCCTACCTCTTTTACTTTACATTATTTAAAAACAATTCAATACCCTGTGCTGCCTTTTCTTCGTCCTCACCCTCAGTAACTACTGTCAGCTCTTCTCCGCTGTGAACGTTCAGGCTCATCATTCCATAATGCTTTTGGCATTAATTCCTTTTTCCTTGATCTCAATATAGATTTGGCTTGCATATTGACTTGCTTCCTGAACAAGCAGAGCAATTGGTCTTGCCTCTAGTCCATTGTCAAGTTGAATTGTTACTGGTTTCCTAATCATTGTGTACCTCCTTGTTCGCTCTTACCTTCTCAGCGATCTCACTTAACTTTCTTAGCCGATGATTCACACCCGACTTCCCGACTGGCGGTGTCAGTGCGTCACCTAATTCCTTCAATGTTGCTTCCGGATAGGCGATTCTCGCAAGAGCAACCTCTCTTAATCCGTCTGCTAATTTTTCAAAACCGATCTCATCTCTGATATATACAATATCTTCCAGCTGTTTGACTGCTGCGGAAACGGTTTTATTAATATTGGCAGTTTCACAATTTACCTTTCTATTCACGGTGTTTCTCATATCTTTTAAAATACGAATATTTTCAAACTCCATCAGTGCAACATGTGCCTCCATGATATTTAGCATATCTGAAATCTGATCTGCCTCCTTGAGGTAGACAACATAGGATTTCTTTCTAAGCACGATCTTGGCACTCATATGCAGACTGTTCATAATATACTGTAATTGCTTCGCCTTGTCTTCAGTCGCACATACCACTTCAAAGTGGTAAGATTTGTAAGGATCACTGATTGAACCTGATGCAAGGAACACTCCCCTTAGAAACGCTCTCCGACAGCATAGCTGACGAATCACCACATTCTTTACAATGGAAAGTTCCTCTCTAATTTCACCCGTATCATCCAATAACTTCACTGCCTGAAGCACTCTCACTGCCTCTTCGTGCCTTGCAATGATAACGGAATAAAAAACACTTCCTTTTTTAAGGTTCTTTCGAATAGAAGTTCAGTACATATATTAAATGATTTTTTTTGATTAATGTAAAGTACTTTCTTGCAACAGTTATATTTTCTGTATGTACCGTCACCCGGTATCTATCCGAACTGGAGATGGAAATTCTCCCGCAGATACTTATGATCGCCGCAAGTTCTGCAATTTGACAATGTCTTGCACTGCTCATATGCGTGGACAGTTCTTCTTTTACTTTTGCTGAAAATGACATTTTTCCATTTATTTTACTTTTCCCTATGAATCTCTTTCAATATCCCGGTGTTCTACCTTTACTCCATATCTATCATCCTGCTTCAAAACTGATACAGTTCATTTGCCAGTGTAACAGATCGGTGCTTTCCCCCGGTACATCCAATTGCAATGACAAGCTGATTCTTTCCCTCTATAATGTAGTTTGGAATCAGAAAGGTAACCATATCTTTTAACTTCTCTAAAAATTCCTGTGCTTTTGGTTCCTTCATCACATACTCACTGACCGGACTGTCATTTCCACTCATCGGCCGGAGCTCTTCTATATAATATGGATTCGGAAGGAAACGCACATTGAATACCAGATCTGCATCATTAGGAATTCCATACTTAAATCCGAACGACAATACTGTAATATACAGAATTTTTAAACTCTTTATTCTCTACAAAAATTTTGTTGAGTTCACCCTTTAGTTCCCTTGTCAGCATTTTACTTGTATCTACAATATATGTTGCTTTGGATTTTAAAAACTTTAATTTCTCACGTTCCAGTTCGATCCCCTTATCCAGCCGCTCATTTCCTGCAATCGGATGAGTCCGCCTTGTCTCCTGATATCGCTTGATCAGCACATCATCCCCTGCCTCAAGAAACAACACTTCATAAGCAAATCCAGTGTCATCAATCTTCTTTAACACTTCTTCTAATTCTGTAAAATTCCGCTCATCCCGAATGTCAATCCCAAGAGCCAGCTTATCAATCTCTGAATTGGCCCCACTCAAAAGACTTGCCAGAGCCGGAATCACAGGAATCGGAAGATTATCTACACAAAAATATCCAACATCTTCCAGCATCTTCAATGCAGTGCTCTTTCCCGCACCGGACATTCCCGTAACGATCACAAATCTCATCTTAAAATTCTCCTAACATCTTTACTTCCGGTTCCAGTGTCACCCCGGAATTTGCCTTTACGCGCTCCGATACCTGGCGGATCAGTTCTCGTACTTCCGCAGCTGTCGCATTATCCTTATTGATCACAAACCCACAGTGCTTTTCTGATACCTGTGCGCCTCCTACTTGAAATCCTCGTAACCCGGCTTCCTCAATCAGCTTTCCGGCAAAATATCCTTCCGGACGTTTGAAGGTGCTGCCTGCACTTGGATATTCCAACGGCTGCTTTGTCGTGCGCTTCTCTTTGAGTTCATTCATTTTTCCCGGATTTTTCTTGCTCCCCATGTGCAAGATGGATTACCGCTTCCAGTACAATGTACTGATTTTTCGCAACCTTGCTTGTGCGATATCCCATATCCAGTTCCTCTCTCGGAATCGTGACCAGTTCTCCTTCCTTTGTCAGAACTGTCACCTGCTCCAGCACATCTTTCATCTCACCGCCGTATGCTCCGGCATTCATCACTGCAGCTCCTCCGATTGTTCCCGGAATTCCGGAAGCAAACTCAAATCCAGCCAGCGACTCTCCTGCTGCCTTTGCTGCAATTGCCGATAAAAGCGCACCTGCCTGCGCTGTCACAAATTCTCCTTTTACAGAAACCTCACTCATGGATTTGTAAATCTGTATGATAACCCCTCGGTAGCCCTGATCGCTAACAAGAAGATTACTTCCATTTCCTAAAATATAATATGGCATTCCTGCCTCTTTGCATAAGAGAATAATCTTCTGTACTTCTTCTGCACTCTCCGGTGATACAAAGTAATCCGCTGCTCCTCCGACACGGAACGTCACATGGTTTTTCAACGGTTCGTCTGTTAGCACATTTTTTTCTTCGGTCAGCTGTATCAATGCGTCATAAAATTCTTTCTTCATGCTCTATCTCCTGCTTCTATCTATATGCATCATTCATTCTGTTCCTATTCATCCTGTCCCGAAGTATTCCTCCGGGCAGTATCTTTATCATACTATAAAGCCCCCGCAAATTCAATGTACACTTGCAAAATCTCCCGAAATACGGTATATTAGAAGCAAAATGTAAAGCAAAAAAGGAGTGAACTTATCATTGGACTCGAGTGTCGTCATACAATTAATTATTTTAGCCATACTGATTCTTTTATCAGCATTATTTTCATCGGCAGAGACCTCTTTGACAACCTCTAACAAACTAAAAATTCAATCTCTGGCAGACCAGGGAAGCAAGCGCGCCCGCATTCTTCTAAAGATTTCAGAAGATTCTGGTAAGATGCTGAGTGCGATCTTGATCGGGAATAACCTCGTGAACAATGCGGCAACCGCGCTCACGACGTCTCTGATCATTCAGCTATTCGGAAATTCTGCGGTCGGTATTGCGACCGGTGTGATCACTTTATTGATCTTGATCTTCGGAGAAATTTCTCCAAAGACACTGGCAACGATCCATTCCGAAAAGATGGCGCTGCTTTATGCACCGCTGATCCATTTTCTGATGAAGATTTTTACCCCGGTCATTTTTATTGTGAACAAGCTCTCCATGGGAGTTCTGTTTCTTCTGCGTGTCAATCCGGATCAGAAGGTCAACACAATGACCGAACACGAACTTCGGACCATCGTGGATGTCAGCCATGAGGACGGCGTGATTGAATCAGAAGAAAAAGAAATGATCTACAATGTATTTGATATGGGAGATGCCAAAGCAAAAGATATTATGGTGCCTCGTGTCCATGTGACGTTCGCTGATATAAACAGCACTTACGATGAACTGATTGAGATTTTCCGTGAGGACAAGTTTACAAGACTTCCGATCTACGAAGAGACCACTGACAATGTCGTCGGTACAATCAATATGAAGGATCTTCTGTTATACAATTACAATGACAAGAAGGAATTTCATGTCAGAGATATTTTAAGAGAAGCTTATTTTACTTACGAGTATAAGAGCATCTCTGAATTGCTAGTAGAAATGCGACAGGCTTCGATCAACATCGCCATCGTCCTCGATGAATATGGAGAAACTGCCGGACTGATTACCCTCGAAGACTTACTCGAAGAGATTGTTGGCGAGATTCATGACGAGTACGATGAGAACGAAGAGGAGTTTGTCCGTCAGATCAATGACCGGGAATATATCATTGAAGGTTCCATGAATCTTGACGATCTCAACGACAGCCTCGGATTAAATCTTTCCTCTGAAGACTACGATTCCCTTGGTGGATTCATCATCGAACATCTTGACCGTCTTCCTGAACAGGGGGATGAATTGACGACAGATGATGGAATCCGGCTCGTCGTGGAGGCACTCCAGAAGAATCGTGTAGAAAGTGTTCACTTATATATTCCGGAAGGATTCTACGATCGGAAAGAAGAAGACTCTTTCGACTTCTAATCTAACAAAAATGTTGCTGCAATATGGTATCTTACCATTTTACAGCAACATTTTTATTTTCTATGCATTCACCTATTGTTCTCCCAGATTGAGAATATCATTGATCTCTTCTTCCGGCATATCCAGAAAGGCAGATACTTCTTCTATCGTTACATCTCTTCCTGTTTCCTCTTTCAGTTTCTTGATATTATCATCTAAATCTGTATACTTCTCTAAAAGCGTATGGTCTCTTCGCTTCACTTCTGTCTGCTCCTCGATCAGCATCTGCATTCCCGCGCGTACTTCCTCCATAATCTTCCCATGCGCTTCCTCTGCGGATTTCAATTCATCCAGTGCAAGCATCAGGCTTACATTTCCCTCCTGGATCAGATCTCCGAGAAATACTTCTTTGTGATACATCTCTTTCGCTACTTCCACAACTTTCTCCAAATACAGCTCGATCAGTCTTCCCCTTGCAAGTGCATCTCCTTCTATCGAGGCTGCAAATAACTTTTGTCGCTCGCCTGCTTCCTCTGCCTTTATTGTTTTGATTTCTTCCATATAGCGTGCGAGATAACGCTTTTCTTCCTCTGTATAGTGCTCCTCTGCCTGTTCTTCTGTCTTCTCAGTAACAGTTCCTCCCTGTTTTACATAGCCTTTGACTGCTACTTTCTGCGACAGCAGATAGTCGCAGACCAACTCCATCTGTTCTCTGGAAAGTCCGTCCTCTGCAAAATATTCTTCTACTTCTCTTACCGAAAGTACATTCTGCGCTCCCTGAGCCTTCTGAAGAATTCCTCCTAGTTTCTCCCGAAATTCTAATCTATCACTCATACTTTTATCCTCTTTTCTGCTTTGTATATTTCCCTATTCTACCTATTTTCCCTGCTTTTGTAAAGCATTATGCTCTATTGCCATGTAGTTTCACTGCTTAATGGATCACAATCGTTGGATACCCTGCCCATTTTAACCGCTGTTCCATCTGCGCTGCCTCCTGCAAAGTCGGATAACTCCCGACCACTACACGGTAAAACCCGTTAGAGTCTTCAATTCTTGCGGGATATTCCTGCTCCTGAAGCTCTCTTAACAAGTTATTTGCATATACCTGATTCCGGAATGCTCCGACCTGGACACGGTATCTTCCTCCTGCTCCTCCGGCAGTTCCACCACTTCCCGGCACGGTTCCGCCACTGCTGCTCTCCAAGGTATCAAGAATACCTGACGCGATCGCCTCTGCAATATCCTGAAAATTATCATCAAACAGCTGATTATCTGTGTCTGAATTGATGAACCCAACTTCCACAAGAACTGCCGGCATTTTTGTTCTGCGCAACACGATCAGATTCGGTCTTGCCTTGACCCCGAGATTCACAAATCCAATGGATTCTAGCTGCTCATTGATATTCTGTGCCATCTCATACTTAATCCCAGATTTGTCATAGACAAGTGACTCTACCCCTGATACTGCGTTGGCAGTGGGATAGGAGTTCCGGTGAATGGACACAAAAAAATTTACTCCGGCTTTGTTCGCCTCCATTGCCTTCTCATACGGCGACTCATACACATCTGTTGTCCTTGTATATTCTACATCTAATCCGTTATTCTGTAAAATCTGCCCAATCGCTAACGTAAGCTTCAGTGTATCATCCTTCTCCTGTCTACCGTTATATACTGCTCCCGGGTCACGTCCACCGTGCCCGGCATCTAACATAATTGAATATGGCATGTTTCTACTCCCGATAAATTTCTTTATCATTATTCTATGCAGAACATCTCACTTTGTTTCATCTACCGTCTCTCTCTTGCCCGTTCCCTTTTGTATCTTTGTTCCATACGCCGCCTTTTCTCCATAGCTTTCAGCTTAGTCATGATCGTTGTATAAAAACTCAGATAAATCATTCCTCCGATGGCAATTGCAAACAAAAGACTGATCAGATTAGATCCGGTAACAAGCTCCAAAAGATAATAAATCCCACCTGCTGCCACTCCCATCGGAATAGATGCCAGAAGCGGACAAAGATAGACAGTTCCCCATGGATTTTTATAATGAATGTACTTCTTCATTGAAATATCATTTAAAATACAGATGACAATTGAATAGACAATCGTTGCCACCAGCACTGCATAAATCCCAAGTGAAGTCAGTTGAAGAAGCGCAACAAGCAGCCCGACATTGATGACCAATGCGATCGCCGCATTCCACATCGGCAGATTTGCCTTGCCGATTCCCTGCAGAACACCATTGGATACATTTGAATTTGTATTAAAAATAATCGTTACTGCGCCGATGAGCAGCAAAGTGCCGGCGGTTCCATTCGTATTCGGAAACAACAGTCTTGTGATCGGATAAGCCAATACTGCAAGCCCTACAGCCGCCGGAATTGAAATAAACATCGATAACTGAGTCGCCTCATCGATCTTCCTTCTGGCAGCCTTCCTCCTATGCTGTGCATACAGTGCAGACACCTCCGGAATCATCGACGTAGGCACCGCTCCAGCAAGCGTCAGAGGAATATTGATGATCGTAAGAAAATAGACTGAATACTCACCATAGAGTGTACTCACCACCTCCGAGTTTACCCCTTGCCTGCCTGCCAGTTCTGAATACATGACACCGTTGATATAACCGTTGATATTATAGATGAACGAACTGAAAATAATCGGTGTTACAATCAGAAATAAAACACGGAAAATCTCTCGATAACTATCTTCCTTCCCAGTCTGATCTGCTCTCACATGCCGTGCGATCTGTTTTCGGTTGACCTCATAGGCAGCTGCCATAAAAAGCAACGCGATCAATACACCGGCTCCGGTTCCAACGGTTCCTCCTGCTGCCCCCCAATTTTGCAATTCCTTCTTTTGTTCCATCGGAAAAAAAACTGGATAAAAAGCCATGCCGCCCCGATGCTGACAGCTGCATTGAGAATCTGCTCAATAATCTGGGACAAAGAAGTCGGAAGCATATTGCTGTGCGCCTGAAAATATCCACGGTATACCCCAAGGATCCCTGACAAGAAAATCGTCGGCGCTAATACCTGAAGTGCAAGAGTCGCTCCCGGCTGATTACTTGGAATCATGTATTTTGCTCCAAACAGACAAAACAGCGCACTTGCACCACTTAAGATCATTGTATAGATCAGCGCACCTCTGAAGAACTTCTGTGCATTCTTATATTCCTTAAATGCCAGCCGTTCTGCAATCACTTTCGATACTGCCTGAGGAATGCTGAAAGATGCGATCATCAGCAAAATCAGATACGCATTCTGTGCAAGCCCATAATAACCAATCCCAATTTCTCCAACAATCTCCGACAGCGGGCTTTTATACAGCAACCCGATCACTTTTGAAATTAACGCCGCAATCATCAAAAAAGAGGCATTTCTCAATAAATTATTCTTTTGTGTCATCCATTTGCTCCTATCTTTCCTAATACAGAAAAAGTGTCATACTCCTTTTAGTATAACACTTTTTTACCGAAAAACCTCTATATTTTTCTCATATCATATCCTGTTTTGCAAAAAGTCATTTTCTTATATCCTTTATCCTTTTGCAAAAAGTATATAAACTGCTCTTAAAAGATCTCAAGAAGTTCCTGAAACTGCCCTATTTCTGCCTCAGCATCCGGCGCCTCACCGAACCCGTATCCCGCAAATATCATCGGTACCTTGGCAATCTCACACGCTTCATAGTCCCCGAGCGTATCTCCGACATAGACCGGAAAATCTAGTCCATTTCTATCTGCAACGCTTCTGATATTCTCTCCCTTTGGACGTTTTGTATTCCCAAAGCATTCCATATCTGTCACAAACTTGCCAAGCCCTGTCTTCTCTAAGAATAACTCAATGTAACCGCTCTGACAGTTGCTGACAATAAACAGAGGATACCTCTCTGCCAGTGTTCGTATAACTTCTATTACCTGTGGATAAGTAATGTCCTCTTCGCTGGCAGCCAGCGCCTCGTGCTCATATCGACAGCATCGCTCCAGGATACGCTCCCTCTGTTCTTCTGTAGCCTCTGGAAGAATATTTTTCGCAATCACATCCATCGTCTTCCCAAATAATCCCTTTAAAATCTCTCCAGTCAGATGAACGTCTGTGATTCCCTCTTCTATGATTGCCTGATTCCATGCACCTGCCACAATCTCTGTCGAATCCCACAGCGTACCGTCTACATCAAAAATAATCCCATCTACTCTCATTTCCATCTCTCGTTTCTTCTCCCTTCCCGTTCCAGCAAATATCGCTTCACATCATCCCCACATCCAAATCCAGATATATCTCCATTCTTATGGATCACACGGTGGCATGGAACAAGGATCAAAATCGGATTTCGATTATTTGCCTGTCCGACTGCGCGGACTGCTTTCGGATTTCCTATACCTGCTGCAATCTCTGCATAACTCCTCGTTTCCCCATATGGGATTTTGCGTAACTCTTCCCATACTCGCTTCTGAAACGCTGTCCCTTCTGCCTTGATTGGAATTGTAAAAATTCCTTCGCTCTCCCGCGAAATATTCCCGAATCTGGCAGTACGTTTCATATAGAACATCCGAATGCAGATGATAGCGATGTTCGGATTGCTTCTCCGATAACAAAATAACATTTTCCGTTTCTAAAAAAAGATTTGTCAGATATCCATCTGCTTCTGAAATTGTCAGGATACCGATTGGACTTTGAAATGTGTAAGACTGTTTTAACATTTTGTAGTTATCCCTTTTCTCTCTTACTTAAAATACAAAAATATTTTATCATACAAACTGGCAACCTGTCATGCAAAAAGGGACTGCCTTACGGCAATCCCTCAAAATTTATTCATCTTTTAATTATTCGATGATTGTAGCAACTCTTCCTGATCCTACTGTACGTCCACCTTCACGGATAGCGAAACGTAAACCTTGTTCCATAGCTACTGGATGGATCAGTTCGATAGACATTTCTACGTTATCTCCAGGCATGCACATTTCTGTACCTTCTGGTAAGTGGCAAACACCTGTTACGTCAGTTGTTCTGAAGTAGAACTGTGGTCTGTAGTTGTTGAAGAATGGTGTGTGACGTCCACCTTCGTCTTTTGTTAATACGTAAACCTGAGCTGTGAATTTTGTGTGACATGTAACACTACCTGGTTTAACAAGAACCTGTCCTCTTTCGATTTCTGTTCTCTGAACACCACGAAGTAATGCACCGATGTTGTCACCAGCCTGAGCTTCGTCAAGAAGTTTACGGAACATCTCGATACCTGTTACAACAACTTTACGTGTTTCTTCTTTGATACCAACGATTTCAACTTCGTCAGATACGTGAAGTGTACCACGCTCAACTCTACCAGTTGCAACTGTACCACGTCCTGTGATAGAGAATACGTCCTCTACTGGCATTAAGAATGGTTTGTCTGTTTCACGTTCTGGATCTGGGATGTAGCTGTCAACAGCTGCCATAAGTTCCATGATCTTATCTCCCCACTCTCCGTTTGGATCTTCAAGAGCTTTAAGAGCAGATCCTTGGATGATTGGAGTGTCATCTCCTGGGAATTCGTATTCATCTAATAATTCACGAATTTCCATTTCTACTAATTCTAATAATTCTTCATCGTCTACCATGTCACATTTGTTCATGAATACTACGATGTAAGGTACACCTACCTGACGAGAAAGTAAGATGTGCTCTCTTGTCTGAGCCATAACACCATCTGTAGCAGCAACAACGAGGATAGCACCGTCCATCTGAGCAGCACCTGTGATCATGTTCTTAACGTAGTCAGCATGACCTGGGCAGTCAACGTGAGCGTAGTGACGGTTCTCTGTCTCGTACTCAACGTGTGATGTAGAGATTGTGATACCACGTTCTCTTTCTTCTGGAGCTTTATCGATGTTCTCGAAATCTGTTGCTGTGTTACCTTCTACTCTTGCTGCAAGAGTTTTTGTGATAGCAGCTGTTAAAGTTGTTTTACCATGGTCAACGTGTCCGATTGTACCAATGTTAGCATGTGGTTTGCTTCTTTCAAATTTAGCTTTAGCCATTTTGAATAATCCTCCTTATTATATGTCTTCTTAACGAAGACAATTCTATTAGTTTCAGTTTAACTCGACTACTTCGATTATATTTCAAATCGCATTGTTTTTCAAGCCTTTTTCTGATTTTTTTATATCAAACAACCGAATCTGCCTAAGAAAATCTCAGAAGCCATATCCGGTTGTCAGATACGATATATTTTACGGTTGATTAAGCGTTTTTGTTAGATAACACTTTCTCCTGTACGTTCTTCGGAACTGGCTCGTACTTCTCAAAGAACATTGAGTAGTTACCACGTCCCTGTGTCTTAGAACGTAAGTCTGTAGAGTAACCAAACATCTCAGATAATGGAACATATGCACGAACGATCTTACCACCGCCGAGGTCATCCATACCTTCGATACGTCCACGACGAGAGTTGATGTCACCAATAACATCTCCCATGTATTCTTCTGGCATTGTTACTTCTACTTTCATGATTGGTTCAAGTAAAACTGGTGCAGCTTTTGCCATAGCTTCTTTGAAAGCTAAAGATCCTGCAATGTGGAATGCCATTTCACTTGAATCGACTTCATGGTAAGAACCATCATATACAGTAGCTTTGATACCTACTACCGGGAATCCGCCAAGTGTACCAGACTTCATAGCTTCCTCGATACCTTCTCCAACCTTCGGGATGTATTCTTTTGGAATTGCACCACCGACAACTGTTGACTCGAAGAAGAATGTCTCTTCACCGTTGACGTCTGTTGGTTCAAATTTAACTTTACAGTGTCCGTACTGTCCACGTCCACCTGACTGTTTTGCATATTTGCTGTCTACATCAACTGCTTTTGTAAAGGATTCTTTGTAAGCAACCTGTGGTGCACCTACGTTTGCTTCTACTTTGAATTCACGAAGAAGTCTGTCTACGATGATTTCAAGGTGAAGCTCACCCATACCAGCGATGATTGTCTGACCAGTTTCCTGATCTGTATGAGCACGGAATGTCGGGTCTTCTTCTGCAAGTTTTGCTAAAGATTCACCTAATTTACCCTGAGAAGCTTTTGTCTTTGGTTCAATAGCTAACTCGATAACCGGCTCTGGGAATTCCATAGACTCAAGGATTACCGGGTGCTGCTCGTCACAGATTGTATCTCCAGTTGTAGAAAACTTAAATCCGATCGCTGCTGCGATATCTCCTGAGTATACTTTGTCAAGCTCTTCTCTCTTATTTGCATGCATCTGTAAGATACGTCCAACACGTTCTTTCTTACCTTTTGTTGCATTTAATACGTAAGAACCTGAGTTCATTGTTCCAGAGTAAACTCTGAAGTATGCTAACTTACCTACGAATGGGTCAGTCATAATCTTGAATACTAATGCTGAGAACGGTTCTTCATCAGATGATTCTCTTACAACATCGTTTCCGTCTTCATCAATACCCTGGATAGCAGGTACGTCAAGTGGTGAAGGCATGAATTCGATAACTGCATCAAGAAGTTTCTGAACACCTTTGTTTCTGTAAGCAGTACCACAGCATACCGGAACAGCATCACAGTTACATGTTCCTTTTCTTAAAGCTGCTTTTAATGCTTCTGTTGAAGGTTCTTCTCCTTCCAGGTATTCCATCATTAAGTCATCATCTAATTCACAGATTTTCTCAACTAATTCTGTACGGTAAAGCTCTGCATCTTCTTTCATATCTTCCGGGATATCTGTGATGGAAATATCATCACCTTTATCATCGTTGTAGATATATGCTTTCATTTCGAATAAGTCGATGATTCCTTTGAATTCATCTTCTTTTCCGATTGGAAGCTGGATACAGATTGCGCTTTTTACCTAATCTTGTTTTGATCTGTTCTACTGTTCCGTAGAAGTTTGCACCTAAGATGTCCATCTTGTTGATGAATGCCATTCTTGGTACGTTGTATGTGTCAGCCTGACGCCATACGTTTTCTGACTGAGGCTCTACTCCACCTTTTGCACAGAATACACCAACTGCACCGTCAAGTACACGGAGTGAACGCTCTACCTCTACTGTAAAGTCAACGTGTCCCGGAGTATCAATGATGTTGATACGGTGCTCTAACGCACCAGCTTTTGGCTTGCAGTTTTCCTGCAGTGTCCAGTGACATGTTGTAGCAGCTGAAGTGATTGTGATACCTCTTTCCTGCTCCTGAGCCATCCAGTCCATAGTAGCAGTACCTTCGTGAGTATCACCGATTTTGTGGTTAACACCAGTATAGTATAAGATACGCTCTGTTGTTGTTGTTTTACCAGCATCAATATGAGCCATAATACCGATGTTTCTAGTTCTATCTAATGGATATTCTCTTCCAGCCAAGATTTTTTCCTCCTATTATTTGAATCAATTTCAGCAAGCTGAAATTAGAAACGGTAATGAGCAAATGCTTTGTTAGCCTCTGCCATCTTGTGCATGTCTTCTTTCTTCTTTACAGATGCACCTGTGTTGTTAGCTGCATCAAGAATTTCGTTTGCCAGTCTTTCTTCCATTGTTTTTTCTCCTCTTTTACGAGAATACAATGTAATCCAACGAAGTGCTAAAGCCTGTCTTCTGTCAGCTCTTACTTCGATCGGCACCTGGTATGTTGCACCACCGATACGTCTTGCTTTTACTTCAAGTACCGGCATAATGTTGTTCATTGCTTCCTCAAATACTTCGATAGCTGGTTTGTCAGCTTTCTCAGCAACTCTTTCAAATGCTCCGTATACAATCTTCTGTGCTACACCTTTTTTTAACCATCTAACATAATGTTATTGATAAGTTTTGTAACCACTTTGTTGTTGTATAATGGATCCGCTAATACGTCTCTTTTCTGAGTATGTCCTTTACGTGGCACGGTTCTTCCCTCCTTAATTATGGTTTCGAAATTTTCATTTCTAATAAAATTAATTCATCGGTACTCACATTTTCTGAAATATGAATGTGTTCGCGCGGGACTTACTATCTATCGATATAACCCGCAACCTACAGGAATCATAGTTCTGTTTGTGATACGATTGTTACATAAAATGTAGTTCGCACTACACTCGCGCTATGCACTTGCTAATATTCTATTTCTTAGCGTCTTTTGGTCTCTTAGCGCCGTATTTAGAACGAGCCTGACGTCTCTTTGCAACACCTGCTGTATCAAGTGTTCCACGAACGATATGGTATCTTGTACCTGGTAAGTCTTTAACACGACCTCCACGGATAAGAACAACACTATGTTCCTGAAGATTATGTCCCTCTCCTGGGATATAGCTTGTTACTTCGATACCGTTAGAAAGACGAACTCTGGCAATCTTTCTAAGAGCTGAGTTAGGTTTTTTAGGTGTAGCTGTCTTAACTGCTGTACAAACACCTCTCTTCTGTGGTGCTGAAGCATCCGTAGCTCTCTTTCTTAAAGAGTTATATCCTTTCTGAAGAGCTGGTGCTGTTGATTTCTTTACAGAAGTCTGACGTCCCTTTCTTACTAACTGGTTAAATGTTGGCATTCCTTTCACCTCCTATGAATACTGTTGGTTGCTGTTTAAACTTATTCTAAGTTCTAAGTGCACAAAAAAGCAACGCGTTTTCTTTGCACACTTAGACAGTGTAGTATGATTCTTCCCAAAAGTCAAGTATCGAAATCAAAAAAAGTAAGAAAATAATCCCAAAAAACTCAATTATTCCTTACTCTTTTCAAGCTAACTCATCATATTTCTATATTCATTTGCCGACATTCCGGCAATTTTCTTAAATACTCTGGAAAAATGAGCCATATCCAGAAAACCTACCAACTCTGCAATCTCACCAATTCGAAGGGACTGATCTTTCAATAGCTCCTGCGCCTTTCTAATCCTTGTCATATTCAAAAGTTCTGAAAAGCTGTGTCCCATATGTTTATTCAGTAATTTACTCAAATGCCACTGACTCACATAAGTCTGCTCTGCCACTTCCGATAGAGTCAGTCTCTCTGCGTAATGCATCTCTATATATTTCATTGCATTTTTTACAATAAAACTATTCGCCATCTCACACTTTTCTTTTGGCTCTTCCGCCTTAGGAAGTTTTGCTTTCTTTTCAAGTTTTGAATCATTGCCTCTACCGCTTCTTCAATTTCTTCCATGCTGGATGGTTTCAAAAGAAATCTGCGCACATCAAGCCGCACTGCCTCCTGTGCATATTCAAAATCGCGATATCCGGTCAAAATACTGATCTCCATATCCGGAAACTCTGACTTTAAGCCTGCTATCATCTTTAACCCGTCAACTCCCGGCATGGCAATATCAGAAAAAACAAGATCAGGCTGATACTGTTCGATAATCTTGCGACCTTCTTCCCCATCACTTGCTGTTGCAACAACTTTGCAATTCCACTGTTCCCAAGGAAGTGTCTTGCATAATCCTTCTACGATAATCGATTCATCATCAACAATTACTACTTTGTTCACTTCTCACACCCTCTGCCTTACATCAACAAACCATCTTTTATTATACACATCCACTAAAACTTGTCAAAACTTTTCCTTCAATTTAGTTAAAACCACATCTAAAAACGCCCTGTCTCTTCCAAACGTTCCTCACATTTTCTCGGCTATCCCGTTCCATATGGCTTTTCTCCTCACCCAGCGGAACTTATGATTGTAGAGACCAATATATTCTCCTTTCTGCTCAATACAAAGACCATACTGTTCTCCGTAAATCAGTTTCACTCGTTCATTGATATTTCGAATTGCAAGCGAAACATGATGTCCCCTTCCCTCGGAAACTTCCTCAGGTTTCTGATTCAACAATGTTTCTATTTTTTCTTTTACATCCTTTGTGAGTGGTTTCCCGCTATTCATTACTTGAAGATACAGATTTTCTGCATTACTGTATATTTTTATTTTGATCATCCCCTGTTTTATTTGTTCAATACCGTGAACGACCGCATTCTCTATCATCGGCTGGAGCACAAGCTGAGGAACTTTGGCAGGAAGCAGTTTCTGATCAATCTTCTTCTCCACGGTAAGTCTCTTTCCAAAACGCTTTGATATAATATGAAAATATGCATCCGC
>ENA-OQCW01000393-OQCW01000393.1-human-gut-metagenome-genome-assembly--contig:-NODE-393-length-27399-cov-3.498167_pt1 | contig 27399 bp, 35 predicted proteins | sample MGYA00242767_ERZ504593 | MGnify/ENA primary metagenome ERZ504593 (study PRJEB26092, sample SAMD00036307) | human gut metagenome | host: Homo sapiens | study: EMG produced TPA metagenomics assembly of... | reverse complement strand
CCTGTGGAATATCATTACTTGATCCGAAGCTGTTTGATTTTTTTCCTCCCTCACACGGTTGCTGAAATTTATCGAGACAGATTCCTGATGGAATCACCGCAATTTCACTCTCTGTCAATCCATATTCTCTGAGCGTACGTTCCACCTTCTTTGTTGGAGCAATCACAGCATCTTACATCAAGACAGCCGCATTTTTCATCCATTTTTCCAAGCATCTCTCGACTTACGTTTTTTCCAAACGGAACATACTCTGTATACTGCTCATACAACGTATGATAAGTATGCAGCAATATTGCTCCTGTTTTCCTTGCAATTCGTTTTGCAAAGCCAAAACTAAAAATTCACACTGACTGTGAATGACATCTGGCATTCCACTCGATAATCTCCTGCACATATGCCCTGCCCCGCGATACCGGAATTCGCACATCCGGATAGATTTTTGCCGGAACAGAACGAATATAGTACACATTTTCCATCTGATAGGTACTGCATGTATCTGACACTGCAAGAATCTTTACCTCGTGTCCGTTCTTCTCTAATTCCCTCTCCAAATTCAAGACAGATGTCACGACACCGTTGATTGCAGGCCTAAACAAATCTGTTGTAATAAGTATCTTCATAATGCTCTCCTCCTTCTGTCTATATCAACTGCAAACCACTGATCCACGTTCCCGCATAGACAAGTGCCAGACTATAGATGGCAATCGATCCTGGTTTTCCAAGTAAAATAATGGCAGAAAACCGCTTCCATGACATCTTTGTAAGTCCCGCCAACATACACAAAAAATCATCCGGCGCACATGGAAAGAAAATCGCAACTGCAAAAAACTTATCAAATTTCTTTCCTTTTTCAAGCCATTGTGCATATTTTTCATATGTTTCTTCTTTGACAAAATATTTTACAAAACACTGTCCATACCGCCTTGCAAGATAAAAATTAATCATCGATCCAATCACGATCCCGATATAATTGTATAGAAGTCCCATCCATGGTCCAAACAAGATCGCACCTGCTGCACAGGAAATCCCGCCAGGGATAATCGGAACTACCACTTGCACCATCTGAATGAAGATAAAGAACAGTGGTCCAAAGATTCCTCCCCGCTCTATCAACATTTCCATCTTCGTCCGGTCTGTAAACAGTCCGTTCTGCATTCCGTATATTACAAACAATACCATTGCTGTTATGCTGACTGCTGTTAAAAAATGAATCGTATATCTCACTGATCGCTTACTCATCTACATACCCCCTTTTGTATACTCCTTATCATATCAGCATAAATTTAAGTTATCTTGAGGGGATTATTAAGAAAAATGAAAGATTTTCTTTGGATATTCAAAATACAATCCGACCTTTATTTTTTATAGATTTTATCTGGTTTTCATTTCTTTCATCTGCGTTTTATGATACAATCTACAAAACAGCGAATCATGAAACTTTTTGTTTTACCTGATTGCCAACAGCAATGTAGTAATGCACATGTAATAACAGTAGAATAAAGGAGTTTTTTATGATAGAGATAAAAAAAGTCACTACAAACAAGAAACAATATCTGCCTCTTCTGCTCCTTGCAGATGAGCAGGAGGATATGATCGATCGCTATCTGGAACGTGGTACTATGTACATACTGGACGACAATGGAGTCAAAGGGGTCTGTGTTGTCACCGATGAAGGTGATGGTATTCTGGAGATAAAAAACATTGCAACGGATTCGCATTTCCACCGGAAAGGCTATGGCAGAATGCTGATCAAGTTTATAGAGGAAACCTACCACAATCAGTATTCCATCCTCCAGGTTGGTACCGGAGACAGTCCGCTTACCATTCCATTTTATGAAGCCTGCGGATTTGTCCGCTCCCATGCAGTAAAAGATTTTTTTGTTAAAAACTATGACCATGCGATCTATGAATGCGGCATTCAGTTAAAAGATATGATTTATCTTCGAAAAAACCTCGTATAGAACAAAAAATGAAGCAAAAACCATTGCAAGATTCTCTCCTGCAAGGCTTTTGCTTCTTTTATTCCGTTCTTTTTTCTCTTTCTATTCTCCGATACGCTCAAATACCATATCGTATCCATCATTTCCATAGTTCAATGACCGATTGACACGGCTGATCGTCGCTGTAGATGCGCCGGTCTTCTCGGCAATCTCCAAATATGTCTTCTGTTCCCGAAGCATCTTGGCCACCTCAAAACGCTGTGATAATGACATTAACTCATTAATCGTACAGATATCTTCAAAGAAAGTGTAACACTCGGCTTTATCTTTCAAACTCAAAATTGCATCAAACAATAGATCTGTCGCTTCCGTCCTAATCTGCTTACTCATTCTTTTCTCTCCTTTGTCAGACTCTTATCTGTCCTCTATTTTATCACAGTAAATTTGTAAAGTCCACTGACTTTTTTCATCTGACAACTCCTATCCCTTTGGACATCTTCCTATATACTTTTTCAATTTCTCTATCGACGTATTGACGACCAGCTCCTCCGGGAATCCACATTCTCGTACAACTTCCAGAGAATAACGCACATTTCCCACATCACTATCTACATGTGCATCACTGGCAAGTGTCACAGGTACTTTATATTTTTTGCAAAGTTCCAAAATCGTATGTTGATTCTCACGCGCATTCTGACGGAACCCTCCCGGTGTCAGAGAGGAGTTATTCACCTCTAAGATTTTTCCATACTTTGCAGCAGCCTCCACGATTTTTTCATAATCTACCGGGATCCTTCCGTCGTCGGGATGCCCGATGATATTCACATATGGATTTTCATCACTTTTAAATAAGCTTCCGTATATATTCCTTAGTTGCACCTTTTGCAAAACATGGAAGATGCAGACTTGCAATGACAAGATCCATCTCTTTTAACAGTGCTTCTGAAAGATCAATTGTTCCATCTGCATCTAAAATATTTAACTCCACACCAAAAAGCATCTCCACTCCGACATTTGCCTCGGAATCACTTTTAAATTAGAAAAATAAAATGGGATGACAGGTTTCCCCGGCATCGTTGGAGCATGTTCTGTAATCGCAAGTCCTTGCAATCCCTTCTTTGCAGCTGCCGATGCCATTTCACGAATCGTACAGTATGCATGTCCGCTCGCAATCGTATGTGAATGTGTATCTATTGCAATCTTCATAATACTTCCTCTTTTCTATCTCGATTTTTTTATTTTTGCTCATTGTTCTTACCTGAGTTCTCTCTTGACAATTTTTATTATACCATCGCCTTTCTGCATTTGAAAACATAATTTTTCTCCTTTCCGTTCATACTATTTATGATATCTTTTCTATCTTTAAAAAAAAATTATTACCGAATATCAACGACTTACAGACGGGAAAGGAGTTTTTTATGAAACCAATTACTGAACAATCTGCAAAAGGCGGTACAGCTGCACCTGCCGGAAAAATCTGTTCTGATACTCAGCCAATTTCCGAACAAACACTAACCAATCAGGAGATCATTGACTCTTACGATTATCTTTCTTCTGCAGCTTCTGCATGGGACTGCACAGGACTGATCCCTTCTGCACCGTCCTCCTCTGCTGAACTGGAATCCTATGAGGCAATTTATCCGTTTGAACCTCCTAAACTGGATTCGAATGAGAGTGGTGCCACAAAATATTCTTCTGCATATACTGGTGAAAAACAGGAGTAATATTTTATGCCTAACTTTTCTTTTGTCCCGCTGGAAGGAACGATTCAAAACATTCGTCCTTTCGGCGATGAATGTTGCAGCTCCCTTGTCACTTTGCAGACATCTGAAGGTACTGTCACAGTTGTCGTATCAAGTGATACGTATGTCATCAGTGAAGTACGCCTTCGCCGCGGCATGACTGTCGCGGCTTTTTACGATGCCCAGGTTCCTGTTCCACTTATCTATCCTCCTCAGTACCGTGCTGTCATCCTTGGGAGGAAACAGCCAAATGAAACGATCACCGTAGACTATTTTGATGAAACTCTCACAAACAACGACAATACACTAAAACTAAATGTTTCCCCCGCCACCGACATCGTCGGATCAAATGGACAGCCATTCCGCTGCTCTCTTGCGGATCGCCTTTTGATCGTCTATTACACAAATGCCACGAAAAGCATTCCCGCTCAGATCGTCCCGAGGAAGATTATTGTTATGTGCTGACTTCCTTGCACAAAACTCTGTTTTGATCCGCTACGGCACGAAACACAATGCAAAAGGCGGCAGTTACTTCTGCCGCCTACAACTACTTTTTTCTTTTTTTACCATCCTCTTAGCAAACAGAAGGAGCACATACATTCTCAAGAATCTCTGTCAATGCACTCTTGCTGCTTGTATGACATCGCACAATGTCTGCGTTGCATTTCTCTGCTTCTGCAACTGCACAGCGTACCATCTTGTGAGATACGGTATTCGTAAACAAGATCAGCAGATCCGGAGTGCCAATCTGTTCACTTAGATTTGCAGACATCTGTGTAAATACTTTCGCTTTACACTTATACCCTTTACATATTTTTTTATACTGACAAACCATCCGGTCATGGCCTCCTACAATTACAACGCTCATCTTTCTGTCCTTTCTTTTCTCTTCTGTCTACAAAGCTGCAAGATTTTTCCCGAGCTCTTCACACTTTTCCAATGCCTCCTGATCCGGTGTCTCCTGACAGATCACACCTTCTCCTCCGATGACATTTGCTCCCGCCTGCTGCATACGCGCTTCCCAGTCTCTCATCCATTCTCCATCTCCCCATCCGTAAGAACCGAACAAGCCAACTGTCTTTCCTTTCACAAATGTTTCCAATGTTTCCACAAAAGGCTCCATCTCTGATTCTTCCAGCACTTCCGCCCCCATCGCCGGGCAGCCAAGTGCAAACACTGCCTCTTCCTTTAATTCTTCTGGTGAGATGCTTCCCACCTCTACAACCGCACTTTCTTTTCCTTCTGAACGGATTCCCCTTGCGACCGCTTCAGCCATCGCCTCTGTATTTCCTGTCTGTGACCAATATACTACATAAATTTTATCCATGATCTTCCTCCTTATCTTTTCCTTGTCTCTGCTTCTTTTTTCATCGACAATGTATTTTTATGCCACACATCCCCGGACTAGTTCTTCTATCCGAATTCCTCTAGCAACCGCTTGGATCAATACTTCTTTTGCCTCTTCAAATGCCTGAAACAGGCAAATCTTCTCTCCCATATTCGTGTATACTTTCCAATATCCTGCATAAAGATAATTTTTGCCTTTCTGCTCTATAAATCCTGTGACATCATCAAGCGGATATCCAAGAAGCAGCCCCATCTCATGCGGAAACATTCCTCCTGCTGTCATATAAGATTCGTAACGTTTCTGAAAGGTATACAAAATAGCTCCTAATGTCAGCTGCTCATATCCTTCTTTCTGAAAGAAATCCCTCATCTTTGGATGTTCTATCACTTGTTCTAGATCTTTTCTGCGATATAGGAGATACGTGATCTTTTCTGTCGTCCGAAGTAGCCGGAAATAAGAGATTCCTGAGTGCTTCAAAACTATTTTTACTGCTGTTTCATTCTCCGCTGGAATGATAAAAAGATTAGAAACTTTCAGTCCCATGATCAATGGTGCGCATTGCAGAGCAAGCTGTGTTTCGATCTTTTTGAAATCCATCCCCTTCACAAGTTCAAATATTTCCTGACTCATGTTTCCTCCTTCTCTTGTTAGTTATTTCTAATTTATGTTTATATTATCTAATTCAAGTTGATTCGTCAATACTTTTATTGATCTATTTTTCTCAATAATCTTTCCGTTAAAAAAAGAAGTATCCTGCCATCTGTACAGACAGCAAGGATACTTCTTATCTCTCACACGCTTTTTGATATGCTATTCCATTAAATTTTTCATACTATCCAGCCCAATGAATAGTGTTGATGTATTATGAAACAATGCAGAGGCTGTCGGCTGCAGAATTCCTGCCACTCCAAGGGCAATGAGTGCAGCGTTAATTCCAACAATCAGTCGATAATTTCTTCCAATCCGCTGCATCAATCTGTCACTGAGTCTCTTCAGCAAAACAAGTTCATACAAGTTATCTGCACTGATTGTAATGTCCGCAATCTCCCTTGCAAGCTCTGCGCCGTCACTGATTGCAATACCAACATCTGCCGCTGACAGCGCCGGAGAATCATTGATGCCATCTCCAATCATAATAACTTTCTTTCCTTTTGCTCTCTCCTTCTCCACAAATCTCGCTTTCTCCTCCGGAAGCACCTCCGAATCATAATCATCCACGCCCACTCTTTTCGCAATGGAAGCTGCTGTCCGTTCACTGTCCCCAGTCATCATAACAATATTTGCAATTCCCTCCTCTTTTAGCAGGCGGATTACTTCCACTGCTTCGTCCCGCAGAGGATCTTCGATACGGATCACTGCTGCAAGTTCCTGTTCCATCGCGAGATAGAGATGTGAGTATTCCCCGGAAAGACTCTCAAAAAGTTCTTCTTTTCCTTCTGGAATCCGACACTTCTCATCTTCAAATACAAAATGATAGCTTCCTATCACCGCTCGCTTTCCTTCAATCTCTGTTGAGATTCCATGGGCTACCATATACTCTACTTTGGAATGCATTTCTTCATGTTCCAGATTCCGCTTCTTGGCCGCATACACAACCGCTTTGGCCATGGAATGTGGAAAATGCTCTTCCATACATGCCGCCACTCTTAACAGTTCATCCGGATCATCTCCATTAAACGATATGACATCCACAACCGTCGGATGAGCTTTTGTGAGTGTTCCTGTCTTATCAAAAACAATCGTGTCTGCTTCTGCAACAGCTTCTAGGTACTTTCCGCCTTTTACAGTCAGATGATATTTGCTCGCCTCACGAATAGCTGATAGTACTGAGATCGGCATTGCCAGTTTCATCGCGCAGGAAAAATCTACCATCAGTACCGAGAGCGCCTTTGTCACATTTCTTGTCAGAAGGTATATTAGTCCTGTGCCTGCAAACGTATATGGAACCAACTGATCCGCCAAATGTTCTGCCTTTCCTTCCAGCGAAGACTTTAACTTCTCGGATGCTTCAATCATCGTCACGATTTTTTCAAATCTGCTCGAACCACCAGTCTTCTCCACACGCAGGGTAATCTCTCCTTCTTCCAATACCGTTCCGGCATAGACAGAATCTTCACTGCTTCTTCTTACCGGAACAGACTCTCCAGTCAACGCAGCTTGATTAATCATAGCCTCTCCTTCTATTACAGTACCGTCAAACGGGATAACGTTTCCCATATGTACAACGATTAAATCTCCTTTTTTTACGGTTGATGCCGCAACAAGGATTTCCTGATCATTCTTTTTTATCCATACTTTTTCTACATTGAGCGACATCATACGCGCAAGGTCATCCACAGACTTTTTATGTGTCCACTCCTCCAGCAATTCTCCGATAGAAAGGAAAAACATAATGGAAGATGCTGTGTCAAAGTCATTTCTCAGAATCGAAACGCCGATGGCAGTCGCATCAAGAACCGGAACTTCTATTTTTCCTTTACACAGTATTTTTAATCCCTGATAAATATATTTGACAGACATTGCAGCCGTATACAGTGCCGTCATCGGATAAGGCAGAAACCACTTACGCATCCATCGGAATAAAATTTTATCTATAATTTTTTCCTGATATGCTGCATTCAGTGCCCTGCCTGATGTCTCAAGTACTTCATTCGGAACAACTACCTTATCATAACAAAAGCTACGCAGCATTTCCAATATTCTACGTCGCTCTCCCTTGTAACGAATGACCGCATCCCCAGTGCGCTCGTATACTTTCGCAGAGATTACTTCACTTTTATTTTCCAGATAATAAAGTAATGTATCCGCCTGTCGGTATGTCATTGTACTTCCCAGAAAATGCACCCGCATTCGTCCCTCTATTTCATGTTTTATCTTAAATCTCACTGTTTACCCCTTTTCCATATGTAGAACAACTAAAAGGAAACACCTGCTGATCCTGTTCGCCTTTTGGCAAGAAATCCGCAAGTGTTCTCTCTGTTAATTCCATCCTGTTCTCTGCAATTAGAGTTCTCTCTTCGTTTCATCATCAGTACAAGTTTCCGACGCAACTTCTTCGACCTCTTCAAATACGTCTTCCTCTTCTTCCGAAGCACGTTTTGCGTTAATCTCCTTTGCTTCCTCGTAAATATCCTCTGCATTCTCCTGGATTGTTGTTGCTGTCTTCATCACACATTCTTTTGCTCTGAGTACTGCTGCGGTACAGTTTGTATACACTTTCTTCGCATCTTTACTCGCAAGCAGCTTTACTCCTGCTGTACCAAACAAAACTCCTGCCGCAAAGATTCCTGTCTTCTTCATGTTAATACATTTAAAACAATCTAACATTTTTATCCCTCCTAGATTTATTTATGTTTGTAGCCTGTGTAGAGTGTCATGAACAGACATGCGACCATTGCCCATGCCCAAAATCTATGGTTTTTCATCTGCCTCTTCCCTCCTACAATATTTTTGTCATTATAATCCTGCCTGCGGATAATTTCCATTATTTTTCTGTTATTGAGAAATTTTATCTTTTAAAGTCCTATCACGATCAGTCTCAAACACAAGACTCAATCACAACTGCTTTTACTTTTTGCGTTCCGATGTATCCACAGCTTTTCAGCCCTGCAAGAATCACTTCATTCCAGTTTTTTGATGACAGGTACCGTACAGTATGATCCTCCATCTCAATTCTGCATACTTCTCTGCTGCCATTTTCCTCATCGCAGGCAATTTTATACATATTCTTCCTGCTGATCGCACCAATCTCCTCCAGCTTATTGACAAGACGATATACCGTTGCCGTCCCAATTCCCGGATCAAGCTTAGATGCCCGGTAAAAAATTTCCTTGCAGGAAGAACAGTCTTCTTCCAATATAATATCCAAAAGGATCTGCCTCTGTTGCGTAATCCGGCAGCCTTGCTCCCGAAGTTTCTGAAGAACCATCTCTTTTTTCATCTTTGTCCGCCGATAGTTGCCTGTCTCATTTACTTTTTTAATCTGTCCTGTCATGTTTTGGCTCATACCGTCCTTTCCAAAATGAAAACTATTTCTCTCTAATGACAGTGCCCACCACAATGTTTACAATCTCCGCCACAGTGAAGTGATTTCCCATTTTTCTTATCTTTTACCATGCTTCTCACTGCGAGCGCTACTAACCCTACAACGATCATTCCTGCAACAATTGTTCCCATATTCCTTCCTCCTTTTTAATAATTTTTCAGTTTATAACCTATCTCTTTCCTATGAAAAAAAGACTGCCTCAGAGAACTCCTCCGAACCGGCAGTCTTTCTTATTTCTATTTTGCACCTGCCATTGCTTTCATATTGACATGAAGTGTCTTGCTTTCTTTATATGGACGTACAAGCAGATACATAAATCCAATCACAAGTAAACATGCGACTGCTGTGGCAATACCAAATGTTCCGGTAGTAATCCAAGTTCCAATCTGGTAAACACAGAGAGAAACAACATACGCCAACAATGTCTGATAACCGACTGCAAACCAAAACCATTTTGCATTGTTCATCTCTCTTTTGATCGCTCCCATCGCTGCAAAGCAAGGAGCGCAAAGCAGATTGAATACCAGGAAAGAATATGCCGCAACTGCTGTCATGCTTCCTGCAAGCGCACCCCATATCTCTGCTCCATCTTCTGCTACTTCCGCAAATCCAAACAAAATACCAAAGGTTCCTACTACATTTTCTTTTGCAATCAGACCCGTTACTGCTGCAACTGCCATCTTCCAGTCTCCCCATCCAAGCGGCGCAAATACTGGTGCGATCACACTTCCTATCTTCGCAAGGATACTGCTGTCAAGCTGTTCTGCTTCCAACATTCCAAAAGAGCTGTCACTCCATCCAAAATTCATCAAAAAACCACAGTACGATGGTCGATAGCAAAATAATCGTTCCCGCTTTTTTGATAAAAGAAAATCCTCTTTCCCACATGCTTCTCAACACATTTCCGACTGTCGGCATATGATATGCAGGAAGTTCCATAACAAACGGAGCCGGATCACCCGCAAACATCTTTGTCTTTTTCAGAATAATTCCAGAGCAAATAATCGCCGCAATTCCCACAAAGTAAGCACTCGGCGCTACCCACCAGGCACCGTCAAAGAGCGCCCCTGCAATCAGTGCAATAATTGGAAGCTTTGCTCCACATGGGATAAAAGTTGTTGTCATAATTGTCATTTTTCGATCTCTGTCGTTTTCGATTGTCCTGGATGCCATAATCCCAGGAACTCCGCATCCACTTCCGATCAGCATCGGGATAAATGATTTTCCGGATAAGCCAAACTTGCGGAAAATTCTATCCATAATAAATGCAACTCTCGCCATGTATCCACACGCTTCTAAAAATGCAAGGAAAATAAAGAGCACAAGCATCTGTGGAACAAAACCAAGAACCGCTCCTACACCGGCAACAATTCCATCCAGAATCAATGCCTGCAGCCAGTCTGCACAACCGATTGCATTTAACGCACTTTCTACAAGAACCGGAACACCCGGAACCGAGATTCCAAAAAAGCTCCATCCATCTCCGAATACACCGTCATTTGCCCAATCTGTCGCCCACGTTCCTACTGTCGTCACAGATACATAGTAGACAAGAAACATCACTGCCGCAAAAATCGGCAATGCCAACCATCTGTTTGTCACGATACGGTCAATTTTATCGGAAGTTGTCAATTTTTCCTTAGATCCTTTCGTCACACAAGATCCAATGATAGAGGAAATATACGTATATCGTTCATTGGTGATCACGCTCTCTGTGTCATCATCAAACACGTTCTCCATTTCCTGGATTTCTGTACTGACATCCGGAACGCGTTCCATCTGAGATCCAATCTTATCATCTCTTTCTAACAGTTTTATTGCAAAGAAACGTTTCTGTTGTTCTTCTACAATTCCGGTTAGCTTTTCTTCTACTTTTCTAATGATCAGCTCTGCTTCTTTGGAGAACTCATGTACAGGCACCACCGCTTTGTTCTGCCGTGCAAGTCCCACCGCTTTCTCTGCTGCTTTCTTGATGCCGGTTCCTTTCAATGCAGAAATCTCAACAACCTCACATCCAAGTTTTTTGCTGAGCTCCTGAATATGGATACGATCGCCATTCTTCTCCAACACATCAATCATATTGACTGCCATCACAACCGGAATTCCAAGTTCCATCAGCTGCGTGGAAAGATACAGATTCCTCTCAATATTCGTTCCATCCACAATATTTAAATTGCATCCGACACTCCCGATTAGATAATTTCTTGCCACAACTTCTTCCAGTGTATATGGGGATAAAGAATAAATTCCCGGCAAGTCCATGATCACAACATCTTTATGTCCCTTTAACTTCCCCTCTTTTTTTTGCTACCGTAACTCCCGGCCAGTTCCCGACAAATTGGTTGGAACCTGTCAGTGCATTAAACAACGTTGTCTTTCCGCAGTTTGGATTCCCTGCAAGTGCTATTTTTACTGACATACTACTTCTCCTTTTTTCTTATTCCTTTTTTACTAATTTTCTTTGTTTGTTTCACCTTTCTTTCGTTAGCATTCGCTAACCAGTGGGCAAAAAAAATTATTCTACTTCTATCATCTGGGCATCTGCTTTTCTCAGCGACAATTCATATCCTCTGACCGTCACTTCAATCGGATCTCCAAGAGGCGCTACCTTTCTCACAAAAACATCTACCCCTTTTGTAATTCCCATATCCATAATTCTGCGCTTGACCGGTCCCTCCCCTGTCAGCTTTTTTACCTTCACCGTCTTGCCGCAAGGTATCTTGTTCAATGTGTTCATAATTTTTCTCATTCCTTTCTATCAGATCTTATTTTCTAAATCTGTTTTATTCTGCGCTTCTATGACGATTGTTTGTCTCGCAGTGTTTTAAACAATAATTTTATTCGCCATATCTTTCCCAATCGCGATTCGGGCACCTTTGATCTCAACAATCATATTTCCTCCATTTGTAGAAATGACTGTCACAACCCCGCCCGGAACAAATCCAAGATTTTCAAGAAATCGACGTGTTTCTTCTTTTCCCCCGATTCTTATGATCGTGTTCGGTTCATTTACACTTACCATCGTCAGCGGCATACTATCATCTTCTTTCTCTGTTGAAATTGATAAACATTTTCATCTGTTGATTAGTATAATCTAATTACTATTAGTTGTCAATTACTTTTTTGTTTTATTTTTCATTTTATTGATCTCCGTGACAGCTTCGCTCTTCCTCAGTATTTATTTGTATTTTTTTCGCCACTATGTTATACTACTTTCAGTTTCATGTAATTTTTTTAAAGCAAAAATAAATTTCTATTTGGAAAAGGAGGCGAAGATTTTGAGAACTTTTGGAAATGAGTCTGCAGAAAATTACTTGGAAACCATTCTTGTTCTAAGTAAAAAGCTCCCGGTTGTACGCTCTGTCGATATCGCAAACGAACTGGGATTCAAAAAATCCAGTGTCAGTGTCGCTATGAAAAATCTTCGTGAGAAGAAGCATATTACTGTGTCAGAAGCCGGTTTCATTTTCCTGACAGATTCCGGGCGCGAGATTGCAGAGATGATCTATGAACGCCATGAATTTCTGACTGACTGGCTTGTGAAACTAGGTGTATCCGAGGAAATCGCTTCCGAAGATGCATGCCGGATTGAACATGTGATCAGCAGTGAGAGCTTTGAAGCGATTAAGCGTCATATTCCATCTGAGCGATAATTTTAAAAGAGTATTTCTCTATAATAAAAAAGTGTGCCTCACAGGTTAATCTCATGGATTCTCCTGCGAAGCACACTTTTATTTTCTATATACTTTTCTATGCGAAGCCGCTTCCTTTTCTTCTTTCTCTTTGTCGACAAACATCAGAAGAAATGCTGCTGCAAGAAGTCCCGCACTGACGAGAATCGCTTTTCCATGCAGATATCTAATACAAGCATTTCCAAGCACAGCTCCCATCACAAAACAAATAATAATCCCATAATAGAGCATTCCCTTCTCCACTGCCTTCCGATTTTTTGTACTCCAATATTCACAAAGGTTCTGTGTAGCACTCCTCAAATTTCCGATACACATCGTTGTGGCAATTCCCTGCCCGTGAATTTTACGAAAACTTTCCACCTGGATTCCACACGCAAACGAAATTAGACTGTTTGCAACTGTGTTCATGCTCTGTGGAAAAAATGCAACACAAATAAGGACAAATGCCTCTATCAGCACACAAATCTGGCGCCAATGAAAATTCTTCTCATCTGTCTTCATGCGTACGATATCTGCCAATGCGATTCCAACCACAAAAGCACTGATTGGAAACAGATAATGCAGCGCTGCCGTCCAGTTCTTCTCCGCCAACTGAATTCCAAATAGCAAAATATTTCCTGTTTGTGCATTGGCAAATACATGGTCTCTGTAAATATAAGAATAGGCATCCATCAATCCGCCTGACAAAGCAAGCAAAATTCCAAGTTCAATGGATTCTGACATCTGTTTTGAACGTTTCATCTCATCCCCGGCTTTCTTTTCCTTTTATGTGGAACAAAACAATCTATCTTACGAAAGTCTATTTTTGAAATCTTCATAACCGAATGTCCGCACAAGATGTTCTTCTCCTTCTTGATCGCGGAAAACAATCGATGGAAGTGCCATTCCGTTGAACGTATTTGTCTTTACCATCGTATAAAGCGCCATATCTTCAAATACCACACGGCTTCCTTCTGTAAGCGGTTTTTCAAAAGAATAGTCACCGATCACATCTCCTGCAAGACAGGTTGGACCGGCAAATCGATAAGTATATTGTTTTTCTCCCGGATTGCCTGACTTCTGTACCGGTGGACGGTACGGCATCTCCAGTACATCCGGCATATGACATGCTGCCGATGTATCCAGTATGGCAATCTCCATATTATTATGCACGATTTCCATCACACTTGCAACAAGATCTCCCGCATTTAATACGACTGCCTCTCCCGGTTCCAGGTAAACTTCCAATTGGTATTTTTCTCTCAGACGGCGGATAATCCTCACAAGTCGCTCTCGATCATAATCTGCTCTTGTGATATGATGTCCTCCTCCGAGATTCAACCACTTCATCTGCGGAAGCCACTTTCCAAACTTATCCTCCAGCGCTTCGACCGTCTTCTCCAAATCATCCGAGTTCTGCTCACAGAGCGTGTGCATATGAATTCCATCGAGAAGCGGTACGAGCTCCTCCTCAAATGCTTCTAATGTTGTTCCAAGCCGTGAACCCGGTGCGCATGGGTCGTAAATGGCATGGCCCTCCTGTGTGGAACACTCCGGATTGACACGCAGTCCGATAGATTTTCCCGCATTCTTTGCGCGAATCCCATATTTTCTTACCTGTGCCGGAGAGTTAAATACAAGATCATCTACATACTGGAGCAATTCGTCAAATTCCTCCGCCCGATATGCCGGGGAGAACACATGTGTCTCCCCGCCAAACTCTTCTTTGCCAAGTCTTGCCTCATAAAGACCACTTGCCGTAGTCCCGCAAAGATACTTTCTAAGAAGCGGATAGACAGAAAACATCGAGAATGCTTTTTGCGCCAAAAGGATCTTACATCCACTTTCTTCTGCCACCTGCTTTAAAATCTCAAGATTGTGAAGCAGTCTTCGCTTCATCCACAACAAAATATGGTGTAGAGACTACTTCCTTCCCCATGCTGCTCATTAGTCCACCAGCACTGGATTGTGAGATTCGATCCATGGAAGTCCCCATGTATGAGCGCATCCATAAACGGATCTGGATCAACTCTTCGATGTTATGTACACCCGGTTTGTTCCATTTTCCAGTCATGATCATCATCGCACCAATCATCGCCGGCACCCCAGTTGTATATGCCACAGCCTGCGATCCAACTTCTTTGTAGCATTCTTGATGATCACAAATATTATATAACTGATATGTCTTTTCCTTTCCATCTTTCTTTCCCTGGAAAATACATCCGATATTGGTCTTTCCTTTTGTACGCGGTCCCAGTGAAGAAGGATCCGGAAGGACTGCTTTTAAGAACTGTAACGGGATGATCTCTTTTCCTTCATACATGATCGGCTCGATCGAAGTCATTCCCACATTTTCCAGGCATTTTAAATGTGTCAGATAACTCTGGCCAAATGTCATGAAGAAACGAATTCTCTTGATTCCCGGAATATTTAATGCAAGACTTTCAATCTCCTCATGGTGGAGCAGATACATATCTTTCTCTCCGACTCCATCAAAATTATAAACTCTTTTAATCTCCATCGGCTCTGTCTCTACCCATTTTCCATCTTCCCAGTAAGAACCTTTTGCAGACACTTCGCGAATATTGATTTCCGGATTGAAGTTTGTCGCAAACGGGTACCCATGATCTCCGCCGTTGCAGTCTAAAATATCGATATAGTTGATCTCATCAAATTCATGTTTTAATGCATATGCGGAGAAAACACTTGTCACACCCGGATCAAATCCGCTTCCAAGAAGTGCTGTGATCCCTGCCTTTTCAAAACGTTCTCTGTACGCCCACTGCCAGCTGTACTCAAATTTTGCTGTATCTTCCGGCTCGTAGTTCGCTGTATCTACATAGTGTGTCTTTGTCGCAAGACATGCATCCATGATCGTCAGATCCTGGTATGGAAGCGCAAGATTTAAGACAACATCCGGTTTTTCCTTTTCGATCAGTGCAATCAGTTCTTCCACGTTATCCGCATCTACCTGTGCAGTTGTGATCTTTGTTTTTGTCGTTCCTTCGAGTTTTTCTTTCAGCGCATCGCATTTTGATTTTGTTCTACTCGCAAGACAAATCTCCTCAAATACCTCACTGTTCTGACAGCATTTATGCACTGCCACTGAAGCAACTCCTCCACATCCTACAATCAACACTTTACCCATTTTTTGTTCCTCCTTGTTTCTTTCCTCTTGTTTTTCTTTTATTTTTTGTTTAACTTCTTCGGAAACTTTTCTACTTACTCAGCGCAAGCAACATTTCTCTTACAATCTTACATGCCGCCGCTGTCGATATGCCGCTTGGATCATAGTGCGGACTCAATTCATTTACATCGCAGGCGACAACATTTGCCCGGCTGCACACTTTCTCAGCCGCTTTTCTCAGTGCATCAAAGGCAACTCCTCCCGGCTCCGGTGTCCCGGTTCCCGGAAAGACAGATGGATCCAACACATCCAGATCCAGTGTGAAATAAATCGGCTTTCCTTCCAGTTTCTCCAACACTTCCTCAAGTCCCTCAAAGTCAAATTTTCTCATTGTCACATGCTCTTTTGCCCAATAAAATTCTTCCCGGTCACCGGAACGGATACCAAATTGGTAAATTCTTCCGTCTCCGACAAGATCCCAGCATCTTCGGATCACCGAAGCATGCGAAAGCTGCTCTCCTAAATATTCTTCCCGCAAGTCCGCATGGGCATCAAAATGAATGATATGGATATCCGGATATTTTTCCAAAACTGCCCGGAATGCACCAAGCGTCACAAGATGCTCTCCTCCGAGCATAAATGGGATTGCAGAGTTATCTAAGATTTCTTTTGCCTGTTCTTCAATCTGCGCAAGCGCCTTTTTTGTATTTCCAAAGCAAAGCTCCAGATCTCCACAATCCATCACCTTCGTATCTTCCAAATCTTTGTCCTGGTAAGGACTGTAGCACTCGATCCCATAAGATTCTCTGCGGATCGCACTGCTTCCAAACCGTGTGCCGGGCCGGTAAGACGTCGTCGAATCAAACGGCGCACCGAACAATACGATGTCCGCCTCATGTGCTTCCTTTTCACATGCCATAAACACTTCTACATTTTTATTCAACATTTTCTAACATCTCCTCTACGTAGTACGGCAGATAAAACGCTCCCTTGTGGAGTGTCGTCGTATAATATCTGCAAGAGATTCCTCTCATGTTCCATGCAATATCATTTAAGTCTCTGAGCGGATGATATTTTTTTGATGCGAATCCAAACAGCCAGTGTCCGGACGGATAGGTCGGAATGTGCGCATGGTACACCTTGCTGATCGGGAAAGATTCCACGATCCGTTTGTGCATTCTCTGGCACGAAATAGCATCTTCATCATAAAATGGACTTTCATGCTGGTTGATCATGATTCCGTCCTCTTTCAAGGCTTTGTTACAATTTCCATAAAACTCTCTTGTAAAAAGTCCTTCGCCCGGTCCAAATGGATCCGTCGAGTCAACAATGATCAGATCGTACTGATTTTCCCGGCTCCGCACAAACCGAAGCCCATCCTCATAATGGATCTCCACCCTCGGATCATCTAGCCGGCAGGCAGTCTGTGGAAGATATTTCCTGCACACTTCCACAACCTGCTCATCGATTTCCACCATATCAATGTGTGCAATTTCCGGATACTTTGTCAGCTCCCGGATAATCCCTCCGTCTCCCGCGCCGATCACAAGCACATTTTTCACGGATGGATGCACCGCCATCGGAATATGTGTCATCATCTCATGATAAATAAATTCATCCTTCTCCGTCAGCATAATGTAACCATCCAACACAAGCATTCGGCCGAACTCCGGCGACTCAAACACATCAATCCGTTGGAATTCACTTTTTCCACTATAAAGCTGTCTGTCAACTCTCACCGAAAATTTCACATGAGGTGTCTGTACCTCAGAAAACCATAATTCCATCTTCCCTACACTCCTTTCAGCACATTCAGCCGCTCAATGTCCGGATCTTCCGGTCCGGTCATAGAACATCCCTTGTCTTTTGCATAAACAATGTATTCCAGAATCTCTTCTGTAATTTTCTCCCCCGGTGCCAGAATCGGAATTCCCGGAGGATAGCACATCACAAATTCACTGCACACTCTCCCTGCACTTTCCTTTAGTGGAAGTGATTCCTTCTCCGCATAAAAGGCTGTCTGCGGAGAAACGATCACCTTCGGTTCGATATATTCCTGGGAAAGAAGGCCTACGCTTGGTCCCTCAAATCTTCTCCGCACTTCCGAAAGCGCACTGACAAGACGCTCGATATCCCGCGGGCGATCTCCGATGGAAAGATATGCAAGAATATTTCCAAGATCACCAAACTCGATCTGAATATCATATTCATCCCGCAGGAGATCATACACTTCAATCCCCGCAAGCCCGATTTCTCTTGTGTGTACCGACAACTTCGTGATATCAAAATCATAGATGCTGTCTCCATTGCAAATTTCCTTCCCATAGGCATAGTACCCACCGATTTGATTGATCTCTTCTCTCGCATACTCTGCCATCCGGATTACTTTTTCAAATATTTCTTTCCCGCGAAGCGCCAGATTCCTTCTGGAAATGTCAAGGCTTGACAACAGCAAGTAGGAACCACTTGTCGTCTGTGTCAGATTAATGATCTGCCTGACATACCCTTCATGCACCTCCGGTCCAGTCAAAAGAAGAGAGCTCTGCGTCAGACTTCCCCCCGACTTATGCATCGATACTGCTGCCATGTCTGCCCCGCACGCCATCGCAGATACCGGAAGATTATCCCCAAAGTAAAAATGTGTGCCATGCGCCTCATCGGCAAGGCAGAGCATCCCATGGGCATGTGCAAGCGCTACGATACTTCTTAAATCAGAACAGATCCCATAGTAAGTCGGATTGTTGACAAGCACCGCTTTCGCATCCGGATTTTCCAGAATTGCCTTCTCAACTGCTTTCACACTCATCCCAAGCGGAATCCCCAGTCTGTCATCGCACTCTGGATTGACGTATACCGGAATCGCTCCGCACAACACCATTGCTCCCATCACGCTCCGGTGTACATTTCTCGGAAGAATGATCTTCTCCCCTCGCTTCACAGTGGAAAGCACCATACTCTGTACCGCCGAGGTTGTTCCTCCGACCATCAGAAATGCATGTGCTGCTCCAAATGCCTCTGCCGCCAGTTCCTCTGCTTCCCGGATCACCGAGATTGGATGACACAGATTGTCTAGCGGCTTCATAGAATTGACATCCATTCCCACACATTTTTCTCCTAAAAGCTCTGCAAGCTCGGGATTTCCTCTCCCTCTTTTATGTCCCGGCACGTCAAACGGAACAACTCTTTGCTTTCTGAACGCTTCTAACGCCTCGTAGATCGGCGCTCTTGTCTGTGATAATTTTTCCATTTTTTATCCTCCTGTCATGGATTCGTTTTCGTAACTTCGATTCCATGATCCGGCTGTCTGACCAGATATTTCTAACTCTCTAAAAAATATTTCTTCCACTGAAAATCTCAATCATTTCCCGCCTCAGACTATTGATGATCTCCAGTCTTTTGGTCGGCGGTAATTCATAGACATCTGTCTTAAACAAATAGTCCTGAAGATCCAACTCTTTTACCATCATCTTCGTGTGAAACAGGTTTGCCTCGTACACATTAATGTCAATCGCATCGTATCTTCTTAAAATCTCCGGCATAATGTATTCCTGGATCGATGCAATCTTGTGGTCCATGAACAGTTTCTTCCCATCCACAGCTCTTGTAAATCCCCGGATCCGATAGTCCATCGTAATAATATCAGAGTCAAACGACTGAATCAGATAATTCAATGTAGAAAGCGGTGTGATCTCCCCACATGTTCCAACTTCAATATCTACCCGGAACGTAGCGAGACAGCTCTCCGGATGGTATTCCGGATAAGTATGAACCGTCACATGACTCTTATCTAAATGCGCAAGCTGTATTTCGCCACTTGGCAGTTTGCTCTCCTCTGAGATTAAAATTGTCACGGAAGCCCCCTGAGGCTCATAATCCTGTTTTGCAATATTTAAGATTTTTGCACCGATCATGTCCGTCAGATTTACAAGAATATTCGTAAGCCTCTCGGAATTATATTGCTCATCAATATATGCCACATAATCTTTCTGCTCCCGCGCCGTCTTCGCATAGCAGATATCATAAATATTAAAACTTAATACCTTTGTAAGATTGTTAAACCCATACAATCTGATTTTATTTTCCATTTGCCTTTCCCCCAGCATATTTTCCGATCTGCTCTCTGCGAGTCGCTATCCCCACACGCAGTATCTTTTTAATTGCAAAAACTCCAAAGTAATTTCCCAGACACTAAAAAAATCGCAAATAATGTGAATCCATTCCATTACTTGCGTTTTAATCTATATTTTATTCTATCTCAATCTACATTTCTCCTACTGTAATCAGTAATCGAAATCTCTTCCATTTTTTTAATAGAATAACAAAGCTTAGAGTCTATATAGCAAATACTTTACTTTTACTACTCTTATTGACCATTTCACAAGTTGATGCACGCATTCACGCACTGGTTATAAAGTAACCAACTTATAAAATTGAGCTTCTAACTCAATCAATAACGGTAATAATATCACCTATCGGCAGTTGACCCGGCTGTCCGTATGGCCTTTCCCCACATCTGTGGGTGGTCAATAAATATTTGCATGGAACCCGATTGCTCTGTTCTTCCATGTCCTGTCCAGTATACATAATTTTTCTGCTATTGTCAATTAATTCACATTAAAAATCTTGCCCAGGAGCCAAATATATCGAGTACTTTGATCCGAAATGCTTTCTTGTCGCTAAGTTTCCTTGGCTTTTGTCCTTCTTTCAGATCATACTGACTCTCATCTACAACTTTCAATGCCTTTTCTTCATACTTTGCCATGGCCTGATTCATCTGTCTGGTCAGTTCCTCACTGTCAGCTACAAGCATCAGTTCTGTATCTAGATAGGCACTTCGCATATCCCAGTTAAAGGAGCCGATTCCAGTCAGACGCCCATCGATCGTAAAACATTTTCCATGGTAAGAAACGCCATCGTCATACTCCATGATCTGTACGCCAGTGTCAATGATTTTCCCCCGATTTCTCCGATAATCCATCGCACCAAATGGATTCCCATTGTTCGCTACAGAGTTCGTCATCATCCGGATTTCTTTTTCACCTTCACATACCTCTACAAGCTGTCTCATCATCCAGTCATTACAGATAATATAAGGTGTATGAAAAAGCACTTCATGATCTGCCTGCTTCATCAGTTCCGTCATCTCATAAAAAACAACCGGCTCTTTTGCATAGACATGCGTCGGATTTGAAAGCAATGTCATCTTTTTCACTTCTACTGTCTCTTCTGTGTAATCTTTTTCCATGATCCAGTCCGGATGCTCTTTTGCAATCTCCTTGTAACGTCTGCGCAATTCTCCTTCTGCCGTTTTCACCGACGGATTCCACTTCCAGATCGGGCTCTTTCCATACAGCTTGCAGTCTGAAATCTTCCACACAGATGAGAAATAATCTCTTACCTGCCCTAAAGATGTGTCTTTCTTTCCTTCTGGTACACAGACAAGTATATCCCAGTCATAGTTTTGATAGCCCGGCTGGTCTCCGAGGAAGAAGTCATATGTATTTCTTCCTCCTAAAATGTACATTGACCGGTCTACGATCAGATATTTGTCATGAAGACGTCCCATGAGTTTCCACGGCTGCCAGAAACGAAGTGGATTATAGATTTTGATCTCTACATTTTCCTGTCCTGCAAGTGCAAGAAAATAAGGATTTCCCCAGATGGAAGTCACATAAGGAACCCCATCCGTTACGATGGATACTTTCACTCCTCGATCTGCCGCATCCAATAATGCAGCAAGCACCTGCTTTCCACTGATATCTGCCTTTATATCATAGGTAGATAAAATAATCTCTTCCTTCGCCTGCGAAATCATGCGGATCCGCTCCTCCAAAGCTTCCTCATTTTCCGGTATGATTTTCGCCCGCTCTCCCGATGCGCTTTCTCCATAAAATTTTTCTACACTGAAATTTTTCTTTGTTTCTTCTGTAATTTTAGGCTGTTTTAAATAAGGAATCAGAACAACTGCAATAATTACAACAATGATACATACTGTCAGTATGATTTTCCACATACGACCTCTCCTGCCTTTCTTCTTCGATTCCCCTTCCTCTCTCTCCTGAATGTTTGCTTCCTGCTTTTTCTTATCCTCCTTCTCTTTCTCAGAAACATTCTCTATTTCCTTTTTTTGGTTTCCTCCTGCAATACTCTTCCACACCTTCCAGTACATCTTCAAATATAATGCCAAGGAACTAAGCATGACTATGATTGCAATTCCAGCAAGAACATTGACGATCAAAATCGACATGCCCGGAAGAATCAATACAAGGATCATCACAAGATCAAGTACCGCTGTACATACCTTTCCATGCTTCTGTGCTCCATCCATCCGGTAATTTTTTTTTCATCATATATAAGCCAAGTATTGCCATCAGGTACTCTTTTCCTAAAAACACGAACAGCAAAATCCCCATCGCCGGATATTTATAGGAAAAACTGATCGCCATCGCCCCTTGTGTCAACTTATCTGCCACAGGGTCTAAAATCTTCCCAAATTCCGTCACCATATCGAATCTTCTTGCAATCTTTCCATCAAAAAGATCTGTCAGGAAAGAAACAAGCAGCACAACTGCAGCCATATAATATTCTTCCGTTGTCTCCGCCCGAATATAAAGGAATAAATATACCGGGATCAACAAAATCCGAAAATATCCCATCAAGTTCGGAATGGAAAAATATTCCTTTAACACGCGTTCTTTCATACGCTTCTCCTCCTTTGAATGTAACAAATATAGCATATTTGACTCAAAAATCAACATCCCTTTCTAAAAAAGAAACAAACCCTCCACTTTTGTTTCTGTCTGTCGGAAGATTTTCCATGCAATAAAAATACCTTCGGAAGACACTCTGTATTTTGTGTCCGCCAAAGGTACTTTTCTTTTCCATATATCTGTTTCTATTTTCTACTGCTTCCTGATTTACTGACCACTCTGTCTGCTACACTTCTGCCTGTTTTTGTTCCGTTGCCTGTGCCTGATTCTGCTCTTCTGACGGTTGCTTTGGACGTGCCATATCCAATTTGATATTCACTGCATTTGGATTAATGATCACACCTTTTGCCTCCGGCGCCAGAAATTTTGGCAGATTCGAAAACTCTATGATCGCTGCCTTTAAGTTTTTCTCTTTATTAAACTTGTTAAATTCTTGAATATCTGTAAATAATGGCTGATACATTTGTCCGTCCTTTTCTCTCAGAATCGGAATCTGCTGTCCTTCTTTCTGTACTGCAACAATATATTTCCCCCTGCGGAAATGTGCCAGCATCTCTTCATTTAACTCTTTAAGTTCTTCGGTAATCCCGCCCTCTCTCTTCTTGCGAAATTCCTGTGCAAAATACAGAGCCGTCAAATGTAACTCGGGATTCTCAATACGGATCTGTCCCTCTGGAAGATGGTCTCCATCTGGTCTTCGGATCAGTTCATCTAACTGAACCACCGTCTCAATCTGTGTTCCTTTATTCACCCGCAAACAATTTGCTCCAATTGGAAGCAGGCTGATGTAAAATGCCAGCAAGGACTCATTCTTTACTGATACAACCTGAACCGGTTCTCCCTGCTGCAGAAGACGGACTGCCTCCTGCTTTGCTGCCTGCTCATTGACAAATACAAGTACCTCATCGTCATACGTCTCCGCATCACAGACAACATACGGCATCTTTGTGCATGCAGACATCAACACATAAATGGTTTCCGCATGCCGTAAAAGTGGCAATGTATTTCTTTTGATTTCCTCCGCGCTCAGTTCTTTTTCACTCATTCTTCAAACCCGTTCCTTCCTGTCAACCGCCTCTTGCCATCAAATCAACGGCTAACGATACTATCCTAAAGCGGAATCTTCCGCACTTTGTGCCCTTGGAAAGTTCCCTTTCTTTTTGCACCACAATAAACTTATTATACATGATATGTCATTCAAAGTATAGATGTAACCGAAAAACTTTTTCAAAAACCAGTACAAAAAATGCCCTGCCCAATGATGATATTTCATCAGGCAGAGCATATTTTTTCTGTACTGTCTAATTAGTATGTATCTTCCGTCGCCTTACTCGATAATGATCTCAAATTCTGATCCAATTTCTCTGGATTTGTAAGTTTTCCCATGGCTCTTTGCATACTTTTCCACATTCATCTTCTGATTCACTTCACTGACAAGCACTTTCACCGGACCTTTTTCATTTTTTAATGCATCTGCTGTCATCATCAGCGGTTCCGGACAAGAAAGTCCTCTTGCATCTACTTCTTTCATACTGTCGACCTCTCTTCGTTCTGATATTTCTTCTGCTTTATTTTCGCTTATTTCCTGCAAATGCAATGATCAGCAGAACAACAATGCAGATTACCCCTGCAATTTTTCCCTGGATTGCAGGTCCTCCGACAACTGCCTCCGTCTCTGCTGTGGCAGCCGCTGCTGCTGCAGAAGCAAGCTTCAAATTATGGCAGAGTGCAGAACCTACAAACATTCCTGCAACTGTCACTGCTGCATCCGAAGATCCCTGTCCAGCCAATACAAGCTGACGGAGCGGACATCCGCCTGCAAGTGTTGCTGCCAGCCCTACAATATACATTCCAAGAATATTCCACAAATGTTGTGCATGTGCAACCGGCTGTCCTGAAAAGCTCAGATGGAAATTTCCAGTTGCAATGTTGTAGATCAGCATCACTCCAAACAGAGCTGCAATCACTGAGAACAAGTCAAAGTTTTTCATTAACATAATATCACGGATACTTCCTGCAAAACACATCTCGTTTTCTGCGCAAGTGCTCCAAATACAATTCCTCCGATCAGCGCTAACCACACCGGTGCATGCATACTTCCAGGTCCTTTCTCACTTGCGATCAAAAGAGAAGATCCCATCAGAATCATCACAAGAATGCCAAGCATTAATACCGGAAGCACGGCACCATTCATCTTATTTGTCTCGTGTGCTCTTCCAAGGCTGAATCCCTGCTTTAATGCTACAATTCCTGTTGCGATTCCTGCTACAAATCCAATCAATCCTACGTAAGCATTCAGATCTCCTGCTGCCATACGAAGTACCATACGGAGCGGACAGCCAAGAAACAATAACGCACCGATCATGATGATAATACCAAGGACAAACCGGATCATCGGAGAAGATCCAGCTGTTGAACGGTACTCTTTTGTCACAACCGAAATAATAAATGCTCCCAATACAATCCCTATAATCTCCGGTCTTGCATACTGTACGACCGCCGCTTGATGCATCCCAAGTGCCCCCGCCGTATCACGGATGAAACATGCGATACAGATCGCCATATTTCCGGGATTTCCAAAAATTGCTAGCAGTACTGCTACCACTCCACAAAGAGCACCTCCTACTGCCAGCTTTGCTTTTGAATCTGTTAAATTCATCTCATTCCCTCCTAGTTTCTTCTGATTTCTTCAAAATCTGTCTCTCCGACAGGTTTTTTCTCTGTGAGTCTGTTCTTGCATTTTACCAACAAATTTCAAGAAACACGCTCTACTATCAGTATAGGTTTCTATATTGTCTTCGTCCAATCATTATTTATAATAAATGGACACTATTTATAGTTTTCTTCTATAAATAGTGCCCACACTTCTTTTCTCTTTCAAAAATCTTCTATTTTTACAAAATCAAAAGTAATACTGCCACGATCAGAACAATGCTGACTACAATTGAGATGGAATTCACCGCACTTGCAAGCCCCACATCTCCTTTCAAATCTCCGGTAAATGCCGGTGCTGCCGAGGCAATCGGACTAAAACAGAGAATCACAAGCGCCTGGCGATATTCCAGCGGAAACGGAAGCAAAAAGTAAAAGGCAAGCGCCAATACGATTGATACCGCATACCGGGCACTCAAGATTTTTACAATTTTTCCAATCTGTTCCCGGTTTCCGGACAATTTAAATCCAACACCGATCATCAGCATCGCCATAAAGGCATTTCCATTTGCAATGATTTTTGTAAACGATACAACCGGAGCCGGAAGGCTAAGATGCAGCAACGATAATACGGTCATCAGAAGATATGCATCAAACGGCACAGACTTTAACAGCGTCTTAAAAATCGTCCTGATCTTAAATCCACCGCCTTCCCCCTTTGCCATAGAAGCAATGCTGTATGCACCTCCAAGACAGATAAAGGAATTCCCCGAATCAAACAGACTTGTTGCCACAATCCCCGCTGGTCCAAGAAAACTCTGCACAAACGGCATTGTAAAATTTCCAATATTATACCCACTCATATTTAAAATAGAAAATGCACTCTCTTCCTTTGACTTCCCCGCACTGATCAACCATGCAGTCCCAATCAGGATCACACCGCCCCCAAGTCCGAGAAGGCTGATCAGAAGCATGGATGGTTCCAAACTCATCCCCGAAAAGTTAGAAACGATCGCCGCAGGAAGTGTGATCTTCAGCACGATCCTTGAAATGACATAAAAATCCTCTTCCTTAAAAAATCCTCGACTGCGCAACACATAGCCGAGAATAATAATTGCAACAAACGAAAACGCCTGCATCAATATTTCTCCCATAACATCTCTCCCAAATATTTTATTTTCATAAACTCTTCCTGTTTCGGTTATTCACTATATCATAACTTTCCTAAAAAAAGCAACATGGCAGTCAATCTTCGATTGTTCTATTTTGGAAACACATTTTTCTACCATTTCATATACTAATAGAAATCATACAAATCTTTTGGAGGAAAAGATTATGAAAAAGCGACCAATTGTGTATTTAATTACCGCTGCCCTTCTCACACTTACCGTCAGTGGATGTGGCAGCGAAAAAACAGAAAAGCAAACAAAGCAACCGACAGAAAAAGAGCCTACTAAAGTCATTTTAAACGAAGTCGCACACTCTATTTTCTATGCACCGATGTATGCGGCAATCGAAAACGGATACTTTGAGGATGAGGGTCTTGATATCACTGTCATTACTGGATTTGGCGCCGATAAAACAATGACCGCCGTTCTCTCCGGCGAGGCAGATATCGGCTTTATGGGATCAGAAGCTTCCATCTACACTTACAACGAAGGGGCTAATGATTATGTCGTCAACTTTGCACAGCTGACACAGCGCGCAGGCAACTTCCTTGTCGCCCGGGAAGAAATGCCGGATTTCTCATGGGATGATCTAAAAGGAAAGAAAGTACTTGGTGGGCGAAAAGGTGGCGTACATATATTAATGTAAATTTAGAGAGTATTGTGATTTTGTGTAACTGGGTGGATGGGATGAATAGTGCGAAGCGTATATAAAAAGAATTGGCGGAAATACCGAAAATGATATTTCCGCCGAAATTATTAAGCTACCTGTGGATAATCGATAACTGCAATTTCCTGCATTAATTTTTTTGCCATATCAACAATCAATTCAAGGTGTTCAGCGACTTCGTCTGTATAATATTTTTCGCCACACTGATCGCATTCAAGGCATGGAACATTTTTAATTACAATAATACAATTTTTATAATTTACAACGTGTGTTGTTGTGCTATTGACAGTTGTACTATTCTTACAATACATACACATATCCATCACCT
>ENA-OQCW01000392-OQCW01000392.1-human-gut-metagenome-genome-assembly--contig:-NODE-392-length-27419-cov-3.316540_pt1 | contig 27419 bp, 28 predicted proteins | sample MGYA00242767_ERZ504593 | MGnify/ENA primary metagenome ERZ504593 (study PRJEB26092, sample SAMD00036307) | human gut metagenome | host: Homo sapiens | study: EMG produced TPA metagenomics assembly of... | reverse complement strand
TAAGGCATTTTCTCGAAATCTTGATTGCTTTAGAAATTTTTAGTGGATCATCATCCATAAGAACTACATCAGCAGCTTCAATTGCCGCATCAGAACCCATTGCACCCATTGCAATTCCAATATCAGCACGAGTCAATACAGGTGCATCATTAATTCCATCTCCGACAAAGGCTAGTTTATCTTTCTCTGCTTTTGTGGAAAGTAGTTCTTCTACTTTTAACACTTTATCTGCTGGAAGTAATTCGCTGTATACTTCATCAATTCCAAGTGATTGTGCCACTTGGTCTGCCACACGTTTTGCGTCTCCTGTAAGCATTACTGTTTTTTCTACACCAGCTTTTTTCAATTCCGCAATAACTTCTTTTTGAATGTGGTTTTAATATATCAGAAATTACGATATGTCCAGCATATTCTCCATCGATTGCCATGTGAATGATTGTTCCAACGCTATGGCAATCATAATAATCCACACCTATTTGTTTCATAAGTTTGCTGTTTCCAGCAGCCACCTCATGACCGTCTACTTTGGCAATAATCCCATGTCCGCTGATTTCCTTTATATCAGAAACTCTACTACGGTCTATCTCTTTCCCATAGGCTTTTTGCAAACTCTTACTGATTGGGTGAGAAGACGCACATTCTGCCAAAGCAGCATATTCCAAAAGTTTCTTTTCTTCCATCTCGTTGTGATGAACAGCACTTACTTCAAATACTCCTTGTGTCAAAGTTCCTGTTTTATCAAACACTACATACTTTGCCTGTGATAAAGTTTCCATATAATTAGAACCTTTAATCAACACACCTTCTTTACTAGCACCACCGATACCAGCAAAGAAGCTAAGTGGGATACTGATAACCAATGCACATGGACAGCTAATTACAAGGAAAGTCAGAGCTCTGTAAATCCACACTCCCCATTGTGCTGTTTGGCCTAAAAACAACATTTGTACCAATGGTGGTAATAATGCCAATGCCAATGCACCATAACAGACTGCAGGAGTATATACCTTTGCAAATTTAGAAATAAAGTTTTCTGATTTGGATTTTCTTGAACTTGAATTTTCCACAAGCTCTAAAATTTTTGAAACTGTGGATTCACCAAATTCTTTTGTTGTTTGAATTTTCAAAACACCAGTCATATTGATACAACCACTAATGATTTCATCGCCTTGTTTCACGTCACGAGGTAAACTTTCACCTGTTAATGCACTTGTATTAAGGCTAGATGATCCCTCTATTACAATACCATCTAACGGAACTTTTTCTCCTGGCTGCACAACAATTATGCTATCAACACCAACTTCATCAGGATCTACTTTTTCTAATTTTCCATTGATTTCTATATTTGCATAATCTGGACGAATATCCATCAACGCACTAATATTTTTTCGACTTTTTCCAACGGCATAACTCTGGAACCATTCTCCAATCTGATAAAACAACATAACTGCGATTGCTTCATTGTAATCTCCACTCCTAGAGTAAATTGCTAATGCAAAAGCTCCTATTGTTGCCACTGCCATTAAGAAATTTTCATCGAAAACTTGTCGATTTATAATTCCTTTTCCAGCTTTCTTTAAAATATCATAACCGATTATTAAATATGTTGCCAAGTATAGCACTAATTTTGCAATGCCTGTTACCTGTATTAAATTCAATACAATTATCATAACTGCAGCAATAATAATTCTTGTCAACATTTTTTTCTGCTTTTTGTTCACAGCCCATTCCTCCTCGTATTTATTTTATATATGTTTAATCATTCATATGATCTTTTTAAATTTGCACCCCTTTTGCTTTTACATAGGGGTGCATTTTTTCTAAAGTTCAATCTCACAATCTGGCTCTACTTTTTTACAAGCCTTTAATACATCATTCATAACTGCTTTTGGTTCTTTTCCATCTTCAAACTCCACAATCATTTTTTGTGTCATAAAGTTTACAGTTGCATTTGCTACTCCAGCTGTCTTTTTTGCTGCATCCTCCATAAGATTTGCACAGTTTGCACAGTCAACTTCGATTTTGTAAGTTTTTTTCATGATAAATATCTCCTTTCGTGATTGCTATTTAAACTTTCATTTAACAATTAAGCACTTGTTTAATCGTTGTAGCTATAGTATAATTCTGTTGTAGCCTAAAATCAATAGAGATACGTGATTACCTGCTAAACGGGCGAAACACATTTCTAAATAGAGCAAAAAGAAAGGAAAATTGTCTATGTCTTATACGAAGTTACCACATAACCATCATAACGAAACAGATCATACTGCGTTATTAGAACAGCTTGATGATATCCAACACTTTCAAATCGTTTCAGAATTATTTAAACAATTAAGTGATCCTACACGTATTCGTTTATTTTGGCTTTTATGTCATTGTGAGGAATGTGTCTTAAATATATCTGCAATGATGAAAATGACAAGCCCTGCCATATCCCATCATCTTAGAGTACTGCGAAACAAAGGATTGATTTCTAGCAGGCGCATAGGAAAAGAGGTTTATTATAAATCATCAAACACAGAACAGAGTATATTGTTACATAAAATGATTGAAAAAGTTTTAATGATTACATGCCCTGAACATAAGGAGTAAATAATATTATGAACAACGAAATCGTACCATTAGAAAAAAGTGATCAAGAATTTTCTCAGAAATATCATCTCGCTAGTTATGATTTATATGAAGGTATAAATCTTGCTTTTATGTCATTGACTGGCAGAAAACAAACTGATACACATGAGCCATTAAAACATATATTAGAAATCAATTACTGTCATAAGGGAAGAATTGGGTGGAAAATGGCCAATAGAAATAGCATTTATTTAGGTGAACACGATTTTTCATTACACACAATGGAATATTGTTCTGCTTCGATAATAACTTTACCTAATGAATACTATGAAGGAATCAAAATTTATATTGATTTAAATATCCTTTCAGAAAAAACACCAGAACTGTTAAAAAATACTGGTATTACAGGAGAAAGTATACTTAATAAATTTTGTAAAGATGGAAATTTTTCAGTTTTCATTGGCAATGAAGAAACTGACGCTATCTTTTCAGCATTCTATCATCAGCCAAAAGAATTTCAACTTGCATACTGGCGAATAAAGGTGATAGAACTCTTGCTATATCTAAGTAAAATTATCTATTGATGCAGAAAACAGATTATCTGAATATCAATCTGAACAAGTTGCAAATTATTCGCAATATCCACAAATACCGTTTTAGATAATCTGAGCCAGCGAATAACAATAGATGAAATGGCATGTAAGTATCTTATCAATCCTACTACATTAAATCTGTCTTTAAAGATGTATATGGTACTTCTATTGCCTCACATATAAAAGAACACAGAATGAAATTTGCAGCCCGTTTGTTAATGGAAACACCAAAAAGTATAAAGGAAATTGCAAAAGAAGTAGGATATGAAAGCCAAAGCAAATTTTCTAAAGGTTTTTAAAGAATATTACAAAGTTTTACCGACAGAGTATCGAATGTTTCACTCAAGCAAATTAAAATAGAATTGATTGGCTATATAACAGCTTTCAACCAGTGATTTTGAATGAATACCTAATATTCTTTCATATTTAATTACAAAACCATCACTAATGTTCCAACACCAATTAAAATACACCCTATCAAAGATTTCATTGTAAATTTTTCGTGCAAGAAAATAAAGGCAAGTGCCAAGGTAATGACTACACTTAACTTATCAATTGGAACAACTTTTGAAGCTTCCCCCATCTGTAACGCTCTGTAATAGCATAACCAGGAAGCTCCCGTAGCCAATCCGGATAGAATCAAAAATACCCAGCTTTTTCGACTGATTTCTGATAATCCGCTTTGTGTATGAGTCAAAAAATACCATTCCCCACGCCATCATTACCACTACAACAGTTCTTATAGCCGTGGCAAGATTAGAATTTACTCCATCAATACCAATCTTAGCCAGTATCGAGGTCAATGATGCAAATATTGCTGATAGTAGTGCAAATATAAACCACATAAATTTCATCTCCGTTTCACGCTTACAGATTTGCGGCTTCTTTATCAAAAATTATACCATACACAAAATAAACCGTCACTCTTTTTTGTACCTTTTTCATATATTGTAGTAACAGATCTTGACAGTGTCTTATCCTTCTCCTGACAAGAAAAACCCGGTCAGGGATCTGCCACTACATACCGCAGATACATCCTTGACCGGATTTTTTTCTTCCTTATTGTAATTGTATACAGTTTTAAGAGCTTTACAATTTTAATATTTCCCTTAGCTTTTTCAATGACATCCGGTAAACAATCAGCTGGTAAATACAGATTATAACTGCAAATCCTACTGTACATCCAAATGACATCCACTCCGTACTCTGGATTCTTTTATCATTTCCGATATAGATGATCATCAGAAATGAGAGGATCAGAAACAGTCCGATTGCCGTCGGAAGCACAAAGATTTTCCGGAGCTGGCTCTTGATACAGCGCATGATATAAGTATTTTTCGCACCAAGTTTTCTCAAATCGTCAAACATTTTCTGATTCTGCACACCGATCGTAACGCTTCGTGTATAAGCGATGATGCCGATTGCTGCCAGGCAGATGCAGGAGACATAGAGAAATGTCAAGATCATAATTCCACTCTCGTGAAGATAAGTTTTCATCTGGATCGGTTGAATCTCCGGATTGAATTTCCAGTCATGGTATAAATACGGATTTTCTGGATCCATCGGCTCTGTCATCCGATAGTGATAAGGTTCTCCGGCAGCTTCTGCCCGATCCTCTTCAGCTTCGTTATATGCATTCAGCACTGCCATATCTTTGCCTGCACGTCTGACATACTCTTTCCGAAGTTCGATTGCAAAATCATACACATTTTCACTCTCTTCCACATCAAAGAAGATCTGTTTCATCTGACGCTGTTCTGTCATCTGTGCCGTGATCGTCTGGAAGTCGCTGTCATTTAAAATATAGCGGTGTACATTTGCACGGTAAAACATGCGGTCTTCCACTGTCTTGGCAAATTTCAGATGCAGCTGTGCTCCGGTTTCCTGATTTGTCACAAGATCCATATCGGTATATTTCTCCCAGAAGTTTTCTGTCTGCTCCGGCAGGATAATCTGTGCAAATGTTCCCGGCTCTACCTCCATTTTTGTCCCGGTATACTGCTCATAGACAGATGCACTGATAAATTCTCCATAGGCATATGTCTCATAATAATCTTCGATCAGCTTCCCATCATCTGTCCAGTCTCTCTCGACCCCGGATGTCTGAAGTTCTGCAAGAAAAACTTCCTGATAATCTGTGATCGTCACTCCATATTCGTCTGCCATCACCTCGATGTCTTCCTTCTGGATCTCCTGCTCTGTCTGTCGGTAAATCAGATTAAAATCTACCGGCGTATCTGCCATTGTGCGAAACATCACAAGCTTGTCTGGGATATAGGAGCCTGCGTAGAGTGCTGCACCGGTCAGAAAAGCAAGGATACACATATTCCGGACGGTCTGTCTTCCCTGAAATTTCATCATACTGTTGGAAATCAGGTTATGATAATATTTCTGCGGATGCTTCCCCCGCTTGTGATAGACGATAAAAAACACAAACAGCATATAGATTCCGACTGCCGCTACGAGATAGACTGCATTCCAGATAGCCGGCATCTGAAATTTCAGTAAATTGGCGGTAAGCTGTGGCCCCCGCATATCCAAGAAGCAAGCCCACCACAAGAAGGATCCCGCCTACGATTCCATAGCCTTTCTTTACAAGCTGAAGCGGTTCACTTTTCTTCTCTTCATTTAAAATATCCATCAGATTTGTCCGCCTCATATAGCGCGCCGCCATAAAAAATAAGATGATCACTGTCATCGCCGCAAAGAAAAGACTGATACCAAGTCCCGCAGCCGAAAACATCCTCCACTCCAGAATATCCTTCAGAAACGTGTGAAGCAGGACCCATATAATTCCAACTGACGCTGCAGCTCCAAGCACGATCCCGAATACGATTCCTTTGCCCAAAGATAGGAAAAGCTCTTTGTACAATTCTTTTTTCAATCGTTTCTTCGTCATCCCAAGTGCAAGAAACACTCCGGTCTCACGGCTTTTTGTACGGAAAAATAATCCCGCCGCATAAATATTAAAGATTAGGCACCCAAGAACTGCCAGTGCGAAAATCATCATGATCATCTTCAGCGAATCTCCGCCCTCTGGAAATCCTGCCTGCACCACCGGGCTGTACAGTACACAGACAAAGGATGTCACAAGAAAAATCGAAAAAAAGGTACAGAATAGTAACTGCTTATAATTTTTCTTGTTATATCTGCGAAGTTTCAGGAAAATACTGCTGCTACTCATCTTCATCGCCATCACCACCATTAATGATTTTTAATTCTGTCAGAAGTTCATCTAAAAATGTTCTCCGATCCCCGGTTCGGATCAACTCTTTATAGATTTTTCCATCTTTCATGACAATGACACGTCACAATAGCTTGCCGAAAAGCTGTCATGCGTGACCATGAATATAGTTGCATCCAGATTTCTCTGCGCTGCAAGAAATGCTTCAATGACTGCCTCACTAGATCTGCTATCCAGATTTCCGGTCGGTTCGTCCGCAAGGATCAGAAGCGGGTCGTTCATCAATGCTCTTGCCACCGCAGTACGCTGTTTCTGCCCACCGGAAATTTCTGCCGGATATTTGTCTGCAATCTCCCAGATGCCAAACATCTTTAACAGCTTTTTCGCCTTCTTTTCCATCTTTTCGTACGGCGCATCTTCGATCACCTGCGGGATGCATACATTTTCAAAAACTGTCAGTCCGTCTAACAGCATGAAATCCTGAAAGACAAATCCAAGTTCCTGATTACGGATTTCTGCCATTTTTTCTTCTTTTAACTGCGCCAGTTTTTTGCCATTTAACAATACCTTTCCTTTTTCGTATGGGATAAAGCAGGAAATACAATTTAATAATGTTGTCTTTCCGCTTCCCGACGGCCCCATGACCGCGACAAACTCTCCTTTATGAATCGTAAAATCGACACCTTTTAACACTTCGTAAGTATCTTTTCCAACCACATACGATTTATGTAAATTTTGAACCTCCAGCATGTGCTCTCTCCTCCTCTTTCTTTTTCTAAGAACATCTTATCAAAAGAAAGTTACCACACAGGTACTGAAATGTTACAATCTTGAAACATTGTTGAGAGTTTTACTCTACAGATACGCGGATCCGCTCTACCAGACTTCCACTCTTTTCGATTTTCTGATAGGTCCATACCGGAACTACAATACACACTACGAATAAAATTAGTGTTGCTCCCAGGAAAGGAAGCGCCGGGAACCAGAATTTGGCACCCATATAGTTCATCGTCTGATAGATTGCATAAGTAATTCCAATTCCAACAGTTAACGTCAAGAACAACACCCGCCTGTATAGAAAATACCTTCCCACACAAGCATTTTCTTCACCTGCCGTTCGGTCATTCCCACACTTTCCATGATTGAGATTTCTTTCTGGCGGCTCTGCATATTTCCGACAGAAGTATTGATATAGTTCATGACTCCTATAATTCCAAGTATCAGAACGATTCCGAATCCGATTTCCATCATGTGCCCCTGTGCCGCTTTTACATTTTCTGCCTGCTCGATTTTAGAATCCCATGAAAAATCAGTTTTATTGGGGCTTTCTTCTATATTGGAAAGAATTGCATCCTCAGTCTCTTTATGATATTCTTCCGCATAACGGATCCCCACTCTGAAAACGATCGGTTTTTCTGTAAACGCTTTGACTGCATCATCGATGACGATCATCGTAGGTGGAAATCCAAGAAGCGATACATAATCCCCGACGTCTGTCATACCTGCGATTTCAAATGTCCGGGTATTTTCCGGATGTACATATTCCTCACAGGAAATCTGCTTCCCGCGCAGCTCCTTTTCATCTAGTCCGAACAATCCATGTCTATATAAAATACAAGTCTTGCCGCTCAAAAATGCCTCCTCATCCACCGGCTGTTCCATTTCTGCATTCAGCGCCCGGAAATCTTCCTCCGTAATCCCTACCAGAGAAGATCCAAAATTTTCTGGATGCTGCTGATATTCTTCGATATCGTCCTCATAAGGAATATTCATCCATGTTTCATAAAACTCCCGCATCCAGACATCTGTTACCTCTTTTTCCCATGGAACGATTGTAGGAACTGTGATAGTTGGAAGTACTTCTTCCACTCCATCTGTTTGACGGATCTCATTTAAGAGTTCTTCATTTAAGATCGGATGCACTCCCTGAATCTGTTCTTCTCCTTCTGCGGCACGATTCAAAACCATGTTGTTGATCGTATCATTTTTCAAGACCATATCCAGTCCCATGTAATTATAGGAATACTCTCGCGCCGACTGTGTGTGCAGCAATGTGATCAGACAGAGAAATACTGAAAGACTGGCAGCAAGTGACAGCATAGTCACCATCGTCTTTTTCTTATTCCGTGTCAGCTGTTCCAATGCCATGCGAACAATCAGACTTCCCTTTCGTGTTTTGTGCCTCTTTCTCACACTGGAGACTACACGGTACTCAAGCGCTTCGACCGGTGAGCTTCCCACTGCAATTTTCGTCGGTTTTCTTCCTGCATACCAGACAGTGCATCCAGTCAGCAACACGGTCAATAAAACGATGACCGGATGAAAGGTTACCTGCACCGCTCCCATTTCCTTCCCAGATACGAATGTCTTTACCACGACCGGAATCAGAAAGAAAGAAGTCCCTGCTCCGATCAGAATCCCTGCAAGCATTCCGATGCCACCAATCCATAAAAGCTGTTTCTGCATCAACTGCCGGATCTGACGCCCGGTCATCCCAATTGTCTGTAAAAGCCCGTAATACCGGATATTGCCCGCCACAGACAAATACATAATATTGTAAATCAACAGATAGGCACTCAACACTGTAACAAGTGCGATCCCTGACAGTCCCAGAAAGATTTCGGTTGCATTTCCATACTCATACACATAAAATAACCGCTGTGATTTTTTAAGTTTCATACTGTCAATAAAAGCCTGCTGCGCTTCATCCGACATCCATTTTTTACAAAAGGAAATATGACAACGGCCATAATATACCGCATCCAGCTTCTGCTTGTCACAAAAGGCTTTTGACATATAAAAATTGTCTGTATCGCCGTATCCATCCCAAATACCGGAAATTCGAAAGGTTTTTGCTTCCCTTTTCTCATTGATCTCATACACAAATGTAATTTCATCTCCGATTTTCTTGTCTGAAAACCCACACTTTTTCAGAGCATCTTCTGTCACCATCACCTCGTTTTCTTCAACTGGATAATGACCTTTTACAAATTTTCTGGCAGGTGCCATCATTTTCTTCCAGTAAGTATCATCTGCATACAGCAAACCGACTCCCGGTGTCTTGTCCGCCTCCGTTTCTGCGACTACACCTGACACCATTACAACACCATAATGCTCTACAGTTGGATTTTCTTCTAAAATCTCTTTCTGTTCTTCTGAAATTCCATACATGATCGCGTCAAACTCAGCCCCGTTCAAACGGATATTCTGTTGTCTCTGCATTTTTAAATAGGTAGCTCCCACGGTAAAAACACTAAATAGCAAAAATGAAGACAACATGATTGCCAGAACCATAGATAAGCTGCGTCTTCGATTGCTTTTCAAATTGTTCTTTGCCAGCCGTTTCACAACAGCCTGATTGTTATTCTTCAGCATAGAACTCACTTCCTTTCACAATCTTTCCATCTTCAATCCGCACAATTCGGTCCGCCATCTGCGCAATGTCATTGTCATGGGTGATCAGAACGATCGTCTGCCGAAACTGCTTTGCGACAATTTTCAGTAAGCCCAGCACATCATGACCAGTGGCTGTGTCCAGATTGCCGGTCGGTTCATCAGCAAGGATCAGCGTCGGCTTACTTACTAACGCCCTCGCAATCGCCACCCGCTGCTGCTGCCCGCCAGAGAGCGTACTCGGAAGCGCTTCCCGCCTTTCCTCCAACTGAAGCAGTTCCATGATTTCTTGTACAAACTCCTGATCCACACGCTTTCCATCCAGTTCGACTGGAAGTATAATATTTTCATATACGTTCAGATCCTGTACCAGATTATAACTCTGAAATACAAATCCTATTTTTCGGCGGCGGAATATCGCAAGCTGTTCTTTCGTAAGTCCTGCCAGATTTTTACCTCCTACAATCACACTCCCACTTGTAGGCACGTCCAGCCCTCCGATCATATGCAGCAATGTGCTTTTCCCGCTTCCGGATTTCCCGATAATTGCTACAAATTCTTCTGCCTTCACCCGAAAATCCACTCCATCCAAAGCCTTTACCGTATTCGTTCCCTGTTGATAATATTTTTTCAGATTTCTTGTTTCCACAATATAATTTTCCATCTACTTTCCTCCTCGTCTAAGTACTTCATATGTATCTTTTCGAACACATCTTTATCTTAGCAAAGAAAAATCACAATCCTGTCACAATCTAACATTGTCACAAAATTGTGATTTTTTCAATTTGGAAGATAGAGGCAAAATTCTGACCCTTTTCCGATTTCAGAGTGCACTTCGATATATCCATTCTGCAATTCCAGTATCCTGCGTGTCAGATATAAGCCAATTCCCACGCCGTTCTGCACATGAACTTCCGGTTCCCGATAAAATCTCGTAAAAATTTCTGCCTGCCGTTCCAATCGGATGCCTTTTCCATTGTCCTGTACACTGATTTTCGTAAAAATTTCCTGACGAATTACCGTCACGCAAATCTTTCCCCCGGCACTTGTATACTTCACCGCATTATCCAGTACATTAAAAATCGCTTCTTCCGTCCATTTTTTATCGTAGTCCAACATCATATTTTCTTCACATTCCACATACAGCTCAATTTCTTTTTGTGCCGCTGCGGGAACAATCTGACTGACCGCCGCCGTCAATGTCTGATAAAGATTTTCGCGCTCTTTCTGTATCTGAATAATTCCAGTTTCCAGCCTTGACATTTTTATCATACTCTGCAAAAGGAATTCCAGTTTCCCGGTCTGCTCCTCCAGACAGTTTAAAAACTCCTTTCCCTTTTCAGACAATGCTTCTTCCTGCAAAAATTCCTGATACAATTTCATATTTGCCAGCGGTGTTTTAGTCTGATGAGAAATATCTGAAATCAGCGCCTTCATCTGCCTTTTTTCCAGTAAGGCATCCGCTTCTTTCCGGTTCCATACTCGATATAGCTGCCAAAATTTCTCACCGCATTTTCCCCACAGCGTATCTTCTGTCACCTCAGTCGTTTCTTTCCACTCTTTTCCCGACAATATCTGCTCAATCGCCTCTTCCACCTGATCTGCGAACAAATCCACTTCTTGTTTCATCTTCATGGATTTCCTGACGGCGCCTGCTGCCACAAAGGCAGAAGCAAACACAACAAGATCTCCAATCCCCATAATCCAATCCATTGATAGCCCATCCCATACACATTTGAAATATATTTGTGCTCGTGATTCTCCAGCTTCCGCCGAAGACGGTTGACATTTACCGCCAGCGTATGCTTATCGACAAACTGCCCGTCACAGTCCCACAACTGCTCGAGCAGAATCTCATACGTCAATAGCCTTCCCTGATTTTCTGCCAATACTTTTAACAGCCGAAACTCCGTAGGTGTCACTGCACATGCTTTCTGATCCACCATAACTTTTGCCCGCTCCCAATCGATCTTCAGATATCCGTCATCATACCCTCCCGGCTGTTCCGGCTGCGTTCGCTTAAAGATCAGCTCAATCTTCCGCAGCAACACTTTCATAGAAAAAGGTTTTGTGATATAATCCTCTGCTCCCAGATCATATCCTTTCAGCACGTCCTCTTCCAAATCTCTTGCCGTAAGAAAAAGAACCGGAATGTCCTGCTGTGCTTTCACCCACTGGCAAAAAGTAAATCCCTCTCCATCGGGGAGATTGACATCTTGTATCACAAGCTGCAGTTTTTCTTTCCCGGTGAATGACTGATATTTTTCCTTCGCCTCTTGTATGGAAAATGCCGTGCTTGTGTGATAGTCCTGCTTCTTCAGTGCATAGCATAATGCTTCATTCAATTCTCTGTCATCCTCTACTACAAGTATGTTCTGCATGGTTTCTTTAGCTCCTCCCGCAATGGATGTATGCAATAGACATCTGTCCTTGCTTTTTTGTATTATAGCATTGTTCTTTTTCCGCTACAATCCTATTTTTATTTAGCATATATGCCATATTAAATGCTTTTTCCAATTCCTTTAATGCCCGCTCTGCACGTTCGGGCTCTGTTATATAAGTATCCAGCCATTCCTGCATCCACAAATATTCCCACAGATTGCAGTCTCTCGTTTCTCCGTATCCCTCCTGAAAATATGCTTCACTGTCCTCTTACATTTCCATTTGCCGTATCCGCTCTACCACGCTTTTCTTCTCACTACGGCAGAAACAGAACACTGCAAGCAACACCGCTGTGATGAGTCCGACTAAGACTAGAATCGGCAGCGGAAACAGTGTAAACCGGTATGTCATCACCCATCCGGTCGAAAGCAATTCCTGCCGAATACTCATCTTAAGAATCGTCAGACTGTACAAACAGCCCACGGTCACCGCAATCACTGACGATATCAGGACATAACAAAGACATTCCCACAAGATCATCTGGAAAATCTTCCTTCTCGACATCCCCATGCTCTGGAAAATCGCAAATTCCTTCGTTCTCGCCAATGTCATTGTCGCCTGCGTGTTGATATATCCGGAAATCCCTAAAAAGAACAGTAAAACTCCTGCTGCCAGTTCTGGAAAAACAGAACGGACGCACTCCTTTTGAAAACTCTGTTTTAATGTATAGGAAGATTCCTCAGCAATCGGCGCCCCAATGCGATTCTCATAAGATTCCAGCAACGCCTCTGCATCTTTTTCTTTCTGATCCTTCACATTAAAATAGAATTTCCGGATACTGGTCTTCGGATACATCTCCCGGAAATCTGTTCCCGGAATCACAATCTCCGGCACAAACATGTGGTAGGAACCACCCTCCGTCATCCGATCTGGCAAATAAACAGTCGCCATAATCTTAAATGTCCGGCCATCGACTTCCACCAGTTCCCCTCGACTGTAATTCGGATGCTCCTTGAAAGAACGATCGCTTCCGACTGCAAGTGCATATCCACCCTCTGCAAACTGCTCCGGATCCCATGTTCCATCTAAGATCCAGTCCGTTTCTTCCATCATCGAAAAAACATCCTGGTCAAGCCCCCATATCCTCATCGTACACTGCCCGCTGGATATCGCCTCCTCATATTCCTGAAGCCACTGCGTATATGGCTCCATATAATGAAAGAGTCCTTCTCCCTCTCCTATAAAAAAGGAGCGGATCTGTTCTCGTACAGATTTCGGAAGCACATATGGAACCTCTTTAGAAAATACAGCTCCGTATTCCTGCAGTCCACCCAGAGCCAGAATCTCCCGTTCCATCTGCCCGTTAATCTTATTTTCTCTCTCATTATAGATGCCTCCCACATTCCCACACAGAGAAGCTTCTTTCACGACAAAGTCAGAAATACATGTCTCCTGCAAATATTTTTCCGTATCAAAAGAATGATATTTTGTGGCAGCCATCAAGATTAAAAACATTCCTCCTGCAAGCGCTGCACAGACCTTCCAGGTCCACTTCCGGTTTTTCCAAAACGACTCCGCCGCGAGGAAAAATGGCACATTTCTTCCGCTCTTTCCCATCTTCGTGAGAAATAACCGTCTTCGGCTTCTTTTTCTTTCTACTCTGATTCGGACAATTCTTTTCTCTTTTCGATCAGTCTGCTTCTTTCGGTATTTTCCTGACGGCATGATCCACCAGACCACATGAAGCGCTTCCATCGGCGAACAGCTTTCAATAATGCTCGCTGCCCTTTTGCTGCACCTGCACACAATAAAAAACAGGAAAGCAGTCTGAAGTACGAGCAGCCAGACATGGATGTGGATCTGTTCGATGGATACATTCCATCCGGTCTGTGTCAAGACAATTCTTCCAGACAAAAGCGCAAATAAAATCCCCGGAACTACACCCGCTGCACATAAAAGTATCCCGCTTCCCATCCATACTTTGCAGATCTGTGTCGGAGACATCCCAAGCGTCTTTAACCTCCCATAATATTCCAGATCCGTGACCGCTGCAATCTGAAACATGCTGCGAAAAACAAAATAGCCTGCCAGATAGAGAAACAGCATCATAATCACTTCATTCTGCTGTTCCATCAGATTTCGCAAATAAATACTGATTTTCTGTACGTCGTTGATTTCCACTTCCGCATGCTGGATCCCACAAGTAGAAATTAACTTCTCTGCGTTTTTAGCAATCCCAAACGGCAGTGCAAACCTTACCTGCACTTGAAGCCTATTTCCCGAAAATTTCTGCGCAAATTTATGAGATAACCATAGATCTCCATTTTTTCCATCTGCACCTTTCATTTCCAGATACCCGGATAAAACAAAGGAGGACTCCATCTTTTTTCCGTCCTTCTCCCAGACAAGTTTGACAGTTTCTCCTACTTTTTTGTTCACTCCCAGATCGGTCAATGTCGTTTCATCAACAACAATCTCATCTTCTTTTTCCGGAAGGCTTCCATGCAACGCCCCTCTTCGATTCTGCTTCAGAAACATCTTGTCCGGACAGATCATCTTCGGGCGGCGATAAATCAATTCTGGATTTTTCACCTCACCGATCACATCTGCAGCACCGATTTTTCTCACTTGTGGCTGTATCTGAATCCGTTCTTTCTCTTCCTTTGTCACGCCCTCTAAGATCAGATGTGCATCTGTCCCCTGCCACTCCAACAGCGTCGCATGCAGATGTTCAAATTCAGCAGCAATTCCCATTCCAAGCAACGTAAGCACAGACATACAGCAGAAAATGAGAAATACAAGAATTGTGTTTCTGGCTCTCCGAAACGAGATTGTCCGGAAAATAATCTGGCGGACTGCCCGTCCATTATTATTCTCCAGCATGATGTTCCCCCACGATTTTCCCATCCTCCAACCGGATAATCTGATCTGCCATCTGCGCCAACTCCTCGTTGTGTGTGATCATCACCACAGTCTGTCCATACTTCTTGCTCATCATCCGCAAAAGTGCCATGACATCTCTGCCTGCGATCGTATCCAGATTTCCGGTCGGCTCATCCGCCAGAACAACTGGGGGTTTTGCGATCAATGCCCGTGCAATTGCTGCCCGTTGTTGCTGTCCACCAGACAATTCCCCCGGAAAGGCATCCAGCAGATCTTCCAGACGCAAAAAAGAGATGATAGAACGCAAGAGTTCCTCATCCGGCTTTCTTCCATCCAGCGTCAGCGGGAATACAATATTTTCATAAATATTTAGCATCGGCGCCAGATTGTAATTCTGGAAAATAAATCCGATCTTTCTTCTCCGGAAGACACTTTTCTCTTCCTCATCGAGATGCTCTAAGACAACTTCCCCAATCTGTACGCGCCCCTCCGTCGGTTCGTCCAATCCTCCAAGCAAATGCAGCAGCGTAGATTTTCCGCTCCCTGAGATTCCCATCACCGCAAGAAAGCATCCGCGCTCTACTTCCAGATCAATTCCGTCCAACGCTTTGATCAAATGTGGTCCTCTCTGATAATACTTTTTCAGGTTTTTGGTCCGTAGCTGTATCATATTACTTCCTCCCCTTTTCCTCTGTATCTTTTATCAGTCACTCCTTTTCGGAACGGTGGAATCCGGCTCGTTTAGAAGATAGACAGAAAATGTCGTCCCCTCCCCCACAACCGAAGCCACACTGATATACCCTTTCTCCAGTTCAATAATTTCCTTTGCGAGATGCAGACCCAGACCGATCCCTTCCTCTCCTTCTGCCTCCGGCTCCCGGTAAAATCGCTGAAAGATTTTATTAAGATGCTCTGCCGCAATGCCCCTTCCAGTATCAGAGATATTAATCTTCGTATAAAACTTGTCCCTGATTGACATCTATTTTGATTTTCCCGCCCTGATCTGTATATTTCACTGCGTTATCAAGCAGATTGAATACTGCTTCCACCGTCCATCTCCGGTCATGAATCAGTTCTGTCTCTTCCGGGCAGGAAACGGTGACAGTAATCCCTTTTTTCATCGCTTTCGGCATCACCTCGCTCATCGCTTCAGCAAGCGTATCAAGCAACGACTGACGCTTCTGATGCAAGGAGACAAGCCCGGTCTCCAGTCTGGACATCTTCGTCATCGCATCCATCAAGAAATTGATTTTCTCTGTCTGTGCCTCCATCATCGTAAAAAACTGTTTCTTTCTCTCCTCGGAAAGGTTTTTCCGCCCAAGAATTTCTGCAAACATCTTTAAATTTGCTGCCGGGGTTCTCACTTGATGCGCAATATCCGATACCATACTCTGAATCATTTCTTTTTCCTTTTGATTCTCCTCCCGTGTATAGATCATAATTTCATGATACTGTTTCATCCGATCCTGGATCTTTACAGTCAATGTATCATGATACTCCGAAAAACTGATCTCCTCTTTTTCCGCAATCATATCATCCAGCGTGTCTAGCAACTTTTCCGCATGTTTTACAAGCATTTTTCTTAGAAGCATCATTTCCAGCAGGCATACAAAGACTACTGTACATACGATGATCATTGCACCACACGCAAATAGTTGCTGGTTCAGAGGCAGACAGAAAAGAATTGCGATCCCTCCAACTGCAAGCACGAGGGTCAGCACCATCGTTTCACACATTTTATGCCTCATGCCCTTCCCCCCGCGCAAAAAGATATCCCATTCCATAAATGGTCTGAATATATTTATGAGATGTATCCTCGATCTTTTTTCTCAACCTGGTCATATTGACTGTCAGCGTATGCTCATCAATAAAAATTGTCATCACAGTCATAAAGTCGTTCCAAAAAGTACCTGTCTTGTCAGGATCCTCCCCGCATTTTCCACAAAAAAGCTTTAATATCCGATATTCATTCGGCGTCAGGAAGCAATGTTTCTGTCCCCCTCTGTGCAGTCATCTTGTCAAAAATCAAATCCGGAGATATCCATCGTCATATTGCCCCTGATCCCTTTTCTCATTTTGTCCTGTCACGTTTCAGAAATCACCGCAATTTTTCTTTTGAGTATCGATGGGGGAAAAAACGGCTTTGTCACATAATCATCTGCACCGAGATCATAGCCTCCTAACACATCCTCCTCTTCTTTTCTTCCCGTCAAAACATAACCGGAACGGTATATCGTTTTTAATCTCCTTGTAAAATGTAAATCCGTTTCCATCTGGAAGATCTACATCCAGTAGCAGCAGATCAAATTTTGATGTCTCCAACAACTGTCCCGCCTTCTTCAAAGAGTGTGCTGCAACCGTCAGATAATCTTCCTCCTCCAGTTCAAAGCAAAGCCCGGCAGAAAGTGCAATGTCATCTTCCACAAGTAGTATTTTCTTCATATACCCCTCTCTCACTCTTCCTTTGTATTTCCCATTTTAAATTTGTGTATTTTTATACACTTTTGAAATAATTTTACTATATTCCAGTACTTTTTACAATATTTCAAAAATTATTTTATTACATTGTGTAAAGCATACTAATTTTCATTTTAAATAATAATACAAACCATTCCCCCATTGCTGTCATTGACGATCTTCTGCATGGAATCCTGAAGTTTCACTTGACTTTCATCGGTGATTTTTGTAATCTTCCCACGGATTCCATCTGTGACAAGTTCCTCGATCGATTTGCCGAAAATGTTTGTATTCCAAATTCCCTCTGCTGATGCGCTCGTCTCATTGATATAGCGCACAAGATCCTCTGCCTGTTTCTCACTTCCTACGATTGGTGCAATCTCTGTCTCGATGTTTGCGCGGATCATATGGATAGACGGCGCTTCTGAATGAATTTTTACGCCAAACTTACTGCCCTGTTTGATGATGACTGGTTCTTCCAGATGGATTTCCTCCCTCTTCGGTGTGACAACCCCATATCCTTTGAGGCGCACGGCATCCATCGCATCTTTGACCTGCTCATACTCTTCTTTCATTTGGGCAAGTTTTTTCATCGTTCCAATCAACTCATATTCTCCGCCGATCTTCGTTCCAGTCAGCTCACTAAGAAGTTCATAATAAAATGTCTCTGCCAGTTCCATCCGGATCTTCACCTTTCCGGTATCCATCTGAATCTCATCGATCTTGACCTCTTCAATATAAGGACTATCAATCTTTGGCAGTCCGTCCGCTGCATTCCGGATTGTCTGAAGCCCCGTCATGATTTCTTTTACATGTACGAGCAGATCTGCCTTGATCTTATGGTCCATCGGCAGCATCTCCACCCATTTTGGTATGTAAAATTCCACCTCTGCAATTGGAAATTCAAATAAAATCTGTCGGATAATATGATGGATGTCATCTTCCCGAAGCTGTTCGCAATTGACCGGAAGTGCACTGACTCCATATTTTTCTTCAATAGATGCAGCAAGCTTTTTTGTCTCTTCACTATATGGCTTCTGTGTATTGACAAGCACAATGAACGGTTTCCCGATCGACTGCAGCTCTCGAATCGTTTTTTTCCTCCGGTACAACGTAACTCTCCCGCTTTAGCTCCCCAAAACTCCCATCCGCCGTCACTACAATCCCGATCGTTGCATGTTCATGGATTACCTTCTTTGTTCCGATGGTCGCAGCTTGTGTAAATGGGATTTCATGGTCAAACCATGGTGTCTTCACCTGCCGCTCTGCATCATTTTCCATATACCCGGTTGCCCCCTCCGCCATATAGCCGACACAGTCGATCAGTCTCACTTTTGCCTTCACATCCTGTGAAAGCTGGATCTCTGCCGCCTCCTTCGGGACAAATTTCGGCTCTGTTGTCATAATCGTCTTCCCTGATGCAGACTGTGGCAGTTCATCTCTCGTCCTCGCCCGACTGTTTGCATCGGTCATATTCGGCAGTACGAGCAAGTCCATAAATCGTTTGATAAAAGTTGATTTTCCAGTACGCACCGGCCCTACAATGCCCAGATAAATTTCCCCATTTGTCCTTGCCTCAATGTCTTTGTATAAATGAAACGTCTCCATAAGAATACCCCCTTGCTATGCTGATACAATCTATGCAAAAAAAGCCAGTTTTAGAATCTCCGCTATTCTATTTATTTTTTTCTTTTTCCTAAAGCATTTTTATGCTATAATATTGCGGAATAACTACAAACGAGGTGAAACATGAATATTTTGACAACATTAAAAAAATCTATCATCGGAGGATTTCTGATCGGCTTTGGCGGAACTGTCTACTTAAATATGGACAATAAGATCGTCGCTGCATTCCTCTTCGGTCTCGGACTGTTTACGATCATCAATTTCGAGTTGAACTTATATACCGGTAAGATCGGCTATCTTTCAAAAGAGAACTGGAGAGAAATACTTCTGACACTGATTGGTAATTTCATCGGTACCAACCTCTTTGCGTTTCTCGTACTTCAGACACGCCTTGCAGGAAAATTAAAGAAGTAGTTGCTCCGGCCGTGGAACTAAAATTGTCTGACAATCTGTTAAGCACATTCATCCTTGCGATTTTCTGTGGAATCCTGATGTCCATCGCAGTTGGAACCTTTAAAAAGCTTCCAAATATTTTAGGAACACTGGCCGTCTTTTTGTGCGTGGCAGTCTTTATCCTCGCCGGATTTGAACACTGTGTAGCGAACATGTTCTTCTTCGCACTCTCAAGTTCTCCGGCAGACTATCTTCTGACACTGCTCGTGGCAATTGCCGGAAACAGTCTTGGCGGAATCGCATTCTACAGACTGACAAAGATAAAAGAAGCAGAAACCTAAATAAGTTGATCGCACCTGTGACCGGGCTTTCCCTGATCAGGTCATCCCTATATCCGGTACAACGAAAAACTCCTTCTCGTCAAGAAATGAATTGCTTTTCATTTTCTTTTGACGAAAAGGAGTTTTATTTTATTCAGGATTCCACTGCTGACTAAAAACAGTTTGAAATCCTTTTTCTCTTTCAATATTCAAATATCTTATGCTTCCCACGGCAGATCCGAATGTTCTGTCTTTCCATCCCGGAGCATCAGTTCTTTTACCGCCTCTGCCGCGCTCTTTCCTTCAAAGAGAACTGCATTGACCTGCTCAATGATCGGCATCTGCACTTCATATTTCTGTGCAAGCTTTACGGCTGCCTTTGTAGAATAGACACCTTCCACAACCATCTGCACTTCATCCATCGCCTGCTGCATCGTCCTTCCCTGACCGATCAGATAACCTGCTTTCCGATTCCGGCTGTGCACACTTGCACAAGTTACAATCAAATCTCCGATTCCTGTCAGTCCGGTGAAGCTCTCGATCTTTCCACCCATCTTCACCCCGAGGCGTGCGATCTCTGCAATTCCTCTCGTGATCAGAGCAGCCTTCGTGTTATCCCCGTATCCAAGTCCATCGGCAATTCCGGCAGCAAGCGCAATGACATTTTTCAGCGAGCCGCCAAGCTCGATCCCGAGAATATCCGGGCTTGTATAGACACGAAAGACTTCATTCATAAACATCTTCTGAAGATATTCGGCAGTCTCTTTTGTACGCGCCCCTACAACACAAGTCGTCGGAAGACATCTTCCGACTTCTTCCGCATGGCTCGGACCGGACAATACCGCCACATCCGCCTGTGGAATTTCCTGCTCAATCTGCTCAGAAAGTGTCATCAGTGTGCTTTCCTCGATTCCCTTTGCCACATTGACGATTTTCTGTCCTTCTTTCACAAACGGAGCCATCTTCTTTGCAGTTGCCCTCGTAAACGGAGAAGGCACCGCAAGCACCATGAAATCCTGATCTGTAATTGCTTCCTGAATCTCATTGGTAAATTTCATCGTCTGCGGAAGTTTCACTCCCGGCAGCTTGCTTTTGTGCTCCCGCTCACGGTCAAGCATCTCCACCTCTGCCTGATCGATCGACCATACCGTCACATCATGCCCGTTTTTATCCAACAGTAATGCAAGTGCTGTCCCCCAGCTTCCTGCGCCCAATACTCCAGCTTTTGCCATAATCAGTCCTCCTGTTTCTTCTTTGCACCAAACTTATTTTCCGTTCCATTTAACAGTCTTTTGATATTTGCCCTATGCTTATAAAATGCAGACAACATTAAAAAGACTGCAATCGCATACATCTCATACAGATGTGCCTGAGAAAGTCCAAATCCTCCGCGCTGTCCATATACAACAACCTCTACAACAAACAGCACAACAATTGTAAGAGATCCCAGAGAAACATATCTGGTAATTCCGACGATTACCCAGAAAACGATTGCCGCGATCAGCATCATCATCGGATTTGTCGCAAAAATCAACCCTGCGGTCGCCGCAATCCCCTTTCCGCCCTTAAATTTTAAATAGAACGGATAGTTGTGTCCGAGCACAGCGCCCATTCCTGCATACATGGAAAGAAGTGCTAATTCCTCCGGGTAAGCCTGACTATAAAGTATATGTACGATCCACACTGCCACCACACATTTTAAGAAATCTCCGAGAAACGTGATCATTCCCGCTTTCCATCCTAATGTCCGCAGTGTGTTTGTCGTTCCGGCGTTACCGCTTCCATGCTGCCTGATGTCAATATGTTTCCATTTTCCATAAAGATATCCCGTCTGCAGCAGCCCGCAGACATATCCTATGATCACACAGACCAAACGTTCCATAATTATCGGTCTTTCTCCTTTCTCTCGCGGATAAAGAATTTTAACGAGGTTCCCTTAAATCCAAACGCCTCGCGAATCTTATTTTCCAGATAGCGTGTGTAAGAGAAGTGCATCAGTTCCTTATCGTTGACAAAAATGACGAAGGTCGGCGGCTTTACTGCCACCTGCGTAATATAGTAAAGTTTTAGTCTCTTTCCTTTATCTGACGGCGGCTGCTGCATCGCAACGGCTTCCATCATAATCTCATTGAGTACTCCGGTCGAAATACGAAGTGTCTGATTCTCCAATACCATATCGATCATATCGAACAGTTTTGGAAGGCGCTGCCCCGTCTTCGCAGACACATACATGATCTCTGCATACGGCATGTATGACAATACCTGACGAACATTCTTTTCATACTCATACATCGTCTTGTCATTTTTCTCAATGGCATCCCATTTATTTACAATAATAATCACACCTTTGCCGCGCTCATGAGCGATTCCGGCAATCTTAGCATCCTGCTCTGTGACACCTTCCACCGCATCGATCACAACTAAGACGACGTCTGCCCGCTCCACAGCTGTCACCGTACGGATAATACTGTATCGTTCCAGTTCTTCTTTGATCTTATTCTTTCTACGAAGTCCTGCTGTGTCGATGAAGACATATTCTTTTCCATTCCATGTAATCTCTGTGTCGATGGCATCTCTTGTCGTTCCTGCAATATTGGAAACGATCACACGGTTCTCTCCAACCAGCTTATTGATGATCGAAGATTTTCCCACATTCGGCTTTCCGACAATCGCGATCCGAGGTCTCTCATCCTCTTCTTCCTCTGCAGAATGCTCCGGAAAATGTGCAGCGACTGCATCTAGCATATCTCCCAGTCCAAGTCTTGAGGATGCAGAAATCGGGATTGGATCTCCAATTCCCAGATTGTAAAATTCATACACATCTGCCATCAGTTTCTGGAAGCTATCCACCTTATTTACAACTAATACGACCGGCTTTCCAGAACGGCGCAGCATATCTGCCACTTTGGAATCCGAATCCTGAAGTCCTTGTCTGACATCCGTGATAAAGATGATCACATCCGCAGTATCAATCGCAATCTGCGCCTGCTCTCTCATCTGTGCAAGAATGATATCCTTGCTGTCCGGCTCGATCCCGCCTGTGTCAATCAGGGTAAATTCCCGATCAAGCCATGTTACTTCTGCATAAATTCTGTCCCTTGTGACTCCCGGCGTGTCTTTCACGATGGAAATCATCTCTCCTGCCAGCGCATTGAATAATGTAGATTTTCCTACATTCGGTCTTCCTACGATGGCAACTACTGGTTTACTCATAGTTTCACTCCTATATCTGTCTTATTTTGTTATTTTCTTTTGTCTTTGTTCTGACAAGTCACCTATATCTTCTCATCCAGAACTGCTTCGATGAGATCTTGTCCGCTTGATTTTACAATATCTATCTGCACTTGTAAAGCCTCTTTCAGCTGATCTAAGGTAACATCATCAAGAAATACTTCTTCGCCGTTTCTTAACATACAGCACGGCAGAAGCAATCTGCTTCCAAGCGGTCTGCCAGAAAGCTGTGCCTTCAGATCCTGCCCGGTGATCAGTCCCGCTACAGTGATCAGCTCTCCGAAGAAATCATTTCGAATCTCATAGAGATGGACAATCACATTTGGATATTTTGTCTGAAGTGTCTCGATCATTCTTTTTAAATACGGATACGCAAGTTTTCCGGTTGCCAGGGAAATCTCTGTCTCTCTGTCATCCCCGGACAATTTCTCAAATGCCTCCTGAAACTCGTTCTGCAAAAGTCTTGTCGTGCCGACTCCGTTTTCCAGCTGAAGGTAACCGTCGTAACGCTCTTCCTCCGGCATCTCCTCCCCGGCAAGAATGTACCATTCATCTCCTGCATGGATAAAGTGTGTTCCATATTCCTCATAGATTTTCTTCTGCCAACGGTGAATGATCGCAAGCACTTCCTTCGCCTCTTCTTTTGTAAATGGCTCCAACGGATACAGTCCGTCGCGGAATTTTGTCAATCCAACCGGAACGACCGATACACTCTGCAAATGTGGCAGATATGCTGTCATATCACGAATGCTCCGCTCCAGCTCCTCGCCGTCATTGATTCCTTTACAGAGCACGATCTGCCCATTCATCGTGATGCCGCCCTCATAGAGTGTCTGTACCTTCTTCAGTGCATCCCCCGCAAACCGGTTGTGCAGCATCTTACACCGCAGTTCCGGGTTCGTTGTATGAAAGGAAATATTGATCGGCTCCAGATGATACTGTACGATCCGGTCAATATCATGATCACTCATATTTGTCAGCGTAATGTAATTTCCCTGCAGGAAGGAGAGTCTGGAATCATCATCTTTAAAATAAAGTGTCTCTCGCATTCCTTTCGGCATCTGGTCGATGAAGCAGAACATACATTTATTTCTGCAGGAACGATACTCGTCCATCAGCCCCTGCTCAAACTCGATCCCCAAATCTTCCTCATAGTCCTTCTCAATCTCCAGCTCCCACTCTTCTCCGTCCGGCTTCAAGATCAGAAGTACAAGTTCTTCGTCATTTACAAGATAATGGTAATCAAAAACATCCTCTATTTCCTTGTCATTGATACTGATCAGGCAGTCCCCCGGCTCCACGCCAAGTTCCCGCGCAATACTTCCGTCCTCCACGGAACGGATGATATGTCTATGTTTCATATTGTCTTCTCCTAATTCTACTACTTCCAAACAAATACCGCCTGTATTTCGTCAAAATTTTTACATCTCTTTCGAAACATGCGTTTTCTGCCATATTTGTTTCTGGCTTCCTTTTATCATACTAGATTTTTAAGGAAAAAGCAATTTTTTACACCTCTTTCTTGCCCCACAGATCAAAAAGTGATATAAATGAAATGTCAATAAATTTTTTAACGGAGGCCATTATGCCAAATATTCAATTATTAGAAAAAAACTCTTCCGGCGGCACCGCTTCGCATTGCAGCACTGGAAAGCTGTCTGCCGCTGGCGCAAAAAGTCGACGACTACATCGTGACATTCCGGAAAAGTGCCCTGGAATCCATGCAGTCTTCTGCACTTTATGCAAACTACAAAAAGGACAGTTACCTTTTGAAAACTTCCTGCCCGCGTTTCGGCTCAGGAGAAGCAAAAGGAATGATCCACGAATCTGTCCGCGGTGCAGATTTATTTGTCATGGTAGATGTCTGCAATTACAGTCTGACTTACTCTGTCAACGGACATTTAAATCACATGTCCCCGGATGACCATTACCAGGATTTGAAACGTATCATTTCCGCAGCTACCGGAAAGGCACACCGCATCAATGTGATCATGCCATTCCTCTATGAAAGCCGCCAGCATAAGCGCACAAAGCGAGAGTCTCTTGACTGTGCACTCGGACTGGAAGAACTGATCGATATGGGTGTCAGCAATATTCTCACTTTTGACGCCCACGACCCGCGTGTGCAGAACTCAATCCCACTGAAGGGATTTGACAACTTCAGCCCGGCATATCAGTTCATGAAAGCATTGTTCCGTGCAGAATCCGACTTAAAAGTAGACAAGGATCACCTGATGATCATCAGCCCGGACGAAGGCGCGATGCACAGAGCTGTCTATTTCTCAAACGTGCTCGGCGTAGACATGGGTATGTTCTATAAGAGAAGAGATTACTCTACAGTTGTCAACGGGAAAAATCCGATCGTTGCCCACGAATTCCTCGGAGACGACGTAAGTGGAAAAGACGTGATCATCCTCGACGATATGATTTCTTCCGGAGAAAGTATGTTAGACGTGGCAAAACAATTAAAAGACCGCCACGCAAACCGCGTATTTATCTGCACAACCTTCGGACTTTTCACAGAAGGATTGGGAAAATTTGATGAATACTATGAGAAAGGGTACATCGATCGCGTGATCACGACAAACCTCACTTACCTGCCTGCAGAGGCTTCTGAAAAGCCATATTTTGTTGTGGCAGATATGAGTAAGTTCCTTGCGTTGATCATTGATTCCCTGAATCACGACATTTCCATCGGTTCCGTATTAAATCCAACCGATAAAATCCACAGACTGTTGGAAACTTATCAAAAAAAGATAGAGAAACTGTGCAAGTCACAATTTATAAAGTCTACGAGGGAGATAACACAAAGCAATGTGTCTCTCCCTCTTCGATTTTATCTAACTGTCATACTTTTCCATTTATCAATTATTTTCATACCCACACGGAAAGATGCATTTTATTGTTGCTGTTCGTTCACCTCTTCGTGGTGGTACTCCCCTTCAAATACCTCTTCCTGTGGCTGTACTTTTGCCTCCCCAGACTCTGCGGCTCCCGGTGGGAAGGAATAATACTGATGACCATTCTCCAATACGACTCCTCTTGCCTCGGCAAGTTCACTGACTGTCACAAGCTGATAGCCCTGATCCACAAGCTTTGGAATCAACTCCAGTGCAGCATCGATCGTCGTGGAATGAATATCATGCATCAATACGATATCTCCATCTTTCACGGTATTCAGCACACTATCTACCGTCGCTTTTGCATTTTTTGTCTGCCAGTCCAGTGTATCCACGGACCACATAATAAATGGCATTTTCACAGTCTGTTTCAGTGTGTCACTGACTGCCCCATAAGGCGGCCGAAGTGTTGTAGTGCCATTTGCAACAAATCCGTTGATGATTCTGTTCGTACCATCCACCTCGTCTAAAATTCCCGCCGGATCCATCGTAGATAAGTTCGCATGTGTCATCGAATGGTTGGAAAGTTCACATCCCTGCTTTGCCATTCGCTTGATCAGCTCTCCATTGTTCTGTGCGTTCTGCCCAAGCATGAAAAAGGTTGCTCGTGAGTTATATTTTTCCAATTGATCCAGCAATTCCCCGGTCCGCTTGCCTGGTCCATCATCAAATGTCAGTGCAAGCATAGGTTTATTCGGATCAATAGAACTCTCTTCGGATTTCAATTTTCCATCTTTTGCAAATTGATAAGTTTTGACACCAATCCGCAGTTCTCCGGTTACCAGATTTCCTTCCCCGTCAAAATAGTATTTCTCTCCGTCATCTTCTACCCATCCATTTTGCACATAAGTTCCGTCCGGCTGCTTAAACTTCTTCCCGTCCCATTCGCCATATTTATTTTTTACAGTCAACGTACCATCCCGTGTCTCAAAAAATATGGACCGAGACAGTTCCCCTTCTAGTTTCTTCTGCAAATCATCTGAAAGTTTTATTTTTACCGGAAAGGTTCCTTCTTTTGTCCCGTCCGATTCACATTCCAGCGTGTAGTCTTTCCCCTCTGTCAGACTTTCCATAAACTGCTGTGCCGTATACTGCTCTTTTTCATCTAACGTAGTCTTCATCGCACCTTCCCCATGAATATCCACAGAAAACTTTGGAAGTTCACTGTCCTGGTACATCGTCTCTGACTTCGCCTTCACAGAAATCACTGCCAGTCCACTCTTTTCAGAAGCCGCTGCCGTACTGAAAAGTATGACCGACAGCAGGCAAAGAACTACGATGCTGATCAGTTTCTTTTTAACGCGTTCCCGCTTGCGCACGCGCTTTATCTGCCTCATAAATTTTGTACCCCCTAAACTTTTGTAACACTTTTTCTCTTTTTCAGTCATACTACAATTTTCCCCACCAGACTGCAATCGTTATTTCCCGCACATTTCATACGCCTTTTCGAAGCAAAAAAATACCTTCCATTCCAGACAGTTTTCCG
>ENA-OQCW01000391-OQCW01000391.1-human-gut-metagenome-genome-assembly--contig:-NODE-391-length-27447-cov-8.837335_pt1 | contig 27447 bp, 26 predicted proteins | sample MGYA00242767_ERZ504593 | MGnify/ENA primary metagenome ERZ504593 (study PRJEB26092, sample SAMD00036307) | human gut metagenome | host: Homo sapiens | study: EMG produced TPA metagenomics assembly of... | reverse complement strand
ATAATATAATTTTATCGAATATGCGTTCGATAATTATAGGAGTGATTATATGAATGGATAAAGAGTAACAGTCGGTGTAGATGAATTTCTTAGTTTCTTTTATCCGATTGACGATGTTTGTAACGATTGGCAAAGTACAGCTTATTCAATGATACAGGAATTTATCTATAAGGCGGACATAGAAATGTTAGCTCGGTAAAGTGGTAGAAATGCATGATAAAAAGCCGCAGGCATATTCACAAGCATTTACCATTGAAAACGCCCCCTATTATTTTGCCATAGCTATGCACGATAATTTTGTACACATGGGCATACTTGTTAGGTTTACTGCCCAAGCGTGGGCAACTTATCAGGAGCGATATTATCAGATTTATGGTGAGAGCGTAAATTTAGCAAAATTTTTGCGTATGATTGACAGCCCTTTTTACAAATTTAGATTGAGCAGAATTGATTTAACCGCTGATTATAAAAATTTCGATGGCTTATCTCCGCACAGTATATACGATAAATTGAAAAATGAACAGTATATCATAGTTGACTGCAATGACAGACATTCTAAAAGAAAGATTTCCGCAGTACAAAATGATTTGGTTACAGAAACGATTTACGTTGGGAGCAGAGCCGAAAATTCTCAAAGTTTATTGCGAGTTTATAACAAAAAGAATGAGCAGATAAACACTAACGGATTTAGACTTGATGAAGCTCTTAATTGTGAGAATTGGGTAAGGATTGAAACCTCTTTCAGAGGGAAGTACGCACACCAGATAACTGAACAATTAAAAAGTGTTTCCGATGACATTTCAATGTCACAATTCATAGCAAGTAAGATTTGTGACAGATACCGCTTTTTTGATGTATCAACAGGGCATTACACGGATTTCACACAATATTTGATTGAAATATCAAAAAACAGTAACTACCCTGCACTGCGTTGTGAAAGTCCTGCTAATAATAGCCTGAATAAAAGTATTCAGCATATCATTTACGGTAGCGGTTTATTTCCTTTGATATATAAAATCAGCTTTATATGGGGTGAAAAAGCTGTTGCTGAATTTTGGAGTATTCTGTATGAAATATACAAGAAATACCATAAGAAAAAACTTGAAATTAACCCTCAGATAAGGGCTTGGCTTAAAAAGAATTTTCTTAGTTTATCACAGCAAAGTTTATCAGATTGCTTTGTCAGTGTTGACCTTACAAAGATTGATGTTGCCGAGATTGTAAATAAGATCTCCGAAAGTGACAATCCGTTTACCCTTACAGCAATAAATACAGGCAGTTATACAAACATTGAAGATAATCAGACAGTGTCTGATGAAGAGTTTGAACGCACTTTTTATTCAAAGGATATGGAATAGCCATATCAAATTCAAATAACATATTTAAGAAAGGTGATAGTTATGAAAAATAGTTTAAGTGAGAAGTGGTATATGAACCATAAATTAACTGTGGATTTATATTACCCTGACAGTAACAGTTCGGTGAGCGTACGTTTAAATCTGTCTGAGGAAGTTATAGACAATATCCTGTATTTAGCTTTTTGCAGTAATAAACGACATTGGATTAAGAATGCAGATTTTATAGGTGATAGCACTGACAAAGATATTGTCTTTCCTATTACCGAGGGTGGATATTTTGTTATTAGCAACCGCTACAATTCTGAAATATATGTTCTTGACTTTGAGAGCTTTTTGTCAGGGTTGTATGTTCTGTATTCATATGATATGGCTTCACGTGATATTGATGACACAAACCCATTTATGATGAATGCCGAGATTGCAGACGATATACTACAGTATGCAATCTTTGGATATATTAGGTATCATAATACAGATGAAACGGAGGGCGTTGTATATGATTGATGATGACGAAATTATTGTAGATGAGGAGTTAGCGGAGTATTTTGAGAAAGGCGATTTTAGCGATTTAACCTTTAGAACCATATACGAAAAATACTCAACATGGCGTATTAAGGAAGTGTTTCGAGAAGCTGGGTATGAATTAAAGCCGGTGTACTTGGGTTATAAGGCACTTAGGTACAGAGAGTGTCAGAGATATTGGATAATCGACATGAGTAACGGTCAAAAAATGGGTACATCTTATAACGGCTACAGCTTTGAAGACCTCCGTTACTTTTTGGGTGGACTTGGTATTCCTCTTCACGGTGAAAATTACCACCCCGCCAGAGATAAGGACGGCAGACGGACTTCTTGTCAGGAGTTTCTTGAGCTTGTAGAAAGCCTTGACAATCCTGCTGATTAGAGGGGGTGTGTGAGTATGTTGGAAAGTTATTCTGATGTGCTTACTGCCGAGGATTTAATGGTTATTTTGCATATCGGCAGAAGTAAGGTGTATGAATTATTAAGAGAAAATACAATTCCAAATTTGAGAATAGGGAAGAAATATATTATTCCTAAACAATTGTTGATTGATTTTTTAATCAATAATCAGGCAAATACTTAATAAACACTTGCAACAGCTATTAATTCAATTTATAATATAGTTGAGTTGATAGTTGTTGCTTTTGAAAGGAGTTTTTTAAGTGGCAACAACAAGAGGTAGTTTACAGGTTAAAGACGGAAAATATTATGCTGTTTTGAGCTTTAAGACTGATGAAATTCAGGCTAACGGAAAGCCTAAATACAAGACAAAATGGTTTTGTACAGGCTATACGGTAAAAGGCAACAAAAAGCGAGCTGAACATTTCCTCGAAGAGAAACGAAATGAGTATGACAGGAAAAATCTGAATTATTCCGACTTGTATTTTGCTGATTATATCGAATTATGGCTGAAAAATATTAAGCCTGAATTAAGACCGTCAACATACAGAGGTTATTCGGGCAATATTAATAATCATATTATTCCTTATTTTAATAGCAGAAGAACAAAGTTACAGGACTTGACACCGTGTATGTTAGAGGACTTTTATAATTATCTCTTTACAGATAAAAGCAAGACTGACGGTAGCGAACATTTATCGGCAACAACGATAAAACACATTCACCGAACAATCAGCAAGGCTTTGAATGACGGAGTAAGACGAGGAATACTATATTATAATGTAGCTTCAACAGCAAAGACTCCGAAAGCAGAAAAGCACAAGAGCGAATTTCTTAACGAGGAACAAGTCAAAGAGCTGTTAAGTTTGTTCAAAGGCTCAGTAATTGAAATTCCTGTTGTGTTGTGTGCGTTGTTTGGTTTTCGCCGTGGTGAGGTTCTCGGCTTAAAGTGGCACAGTATAGATATGGTAAAGCGAACAATAACCGTTTCAGAAACTTTGCAACAGAATATAGGTGGTTCTATAACAGTTCCGCCGAAAACAGAAAGCAGTTACAGAACGCTTCCTATTCCTGAAAATGTATATAATCTTCTTAAAAAGCATAAGCAGGAACAGGAGAAAATGAAAGAGCTTTTAGAAGACGGTTACATAAAATCAGATTATGTATGTACTTGGAAAGACGGACGAGTTATAGAGCCGAATTATCTTACAAGAACATTCCATAAAATGATTTCAAAAAGCGATTTACCGACAATCAGACTTCACGATTTAAGGCACAGTGTAGCAAGTAATCTTTTAAATATGGGATTTACTGTTGTTCAGGTTGCGGAATGGTTAGGACACAGCTCTTCAACAACTACATTAAATTACTATGCACACACGGATAAGACAAGTAAAATAAGTATATCTAACTCCATTAACAATATTTTTTCAGCGTGAATTTTTTAGAATTACTTAGAAAGTTTTAGAAAATGGATTTCGAGCATTTTTAGAAAATTTTTAGAAAAGCGGTTTTTAACGAAGTTTTTCAACCTCTGACTAAAAAGAAAAAATCCTCAAAAACGGCTTGTTTAAGCCATTTTCAAGGACTTGTTTGTGGCAGGGGCAGAAGGACTTGAACCCTCGGCACGCGGTTTTGGAGACCGCTGCTCTACCAACTGAGCTATACCCCTATATTGATTTCAACCGATGAAATTATGAAGGTCGGTTCTGCAAACTTACTTATAAATTTCAACGCAAGATAGATTATATCACCGTTCAGTCGATTTGTCAACACATTTTTGTGAAATTTGACATTTTGAGCCGAGCGGTGATTTATTCTGCAAAATAATTTGTTTGACTATTCGCCGAAGTTTTTTCCTGTAATAAGGTAGTCGATTGAAACATTGAAATAATCGGACAGTTTTACGAGCATTTCGAGGTTTGGGCAACGCAGACCGTTTTCGTAATAAGAGATAGCCTCACGGCTTATGCTCAAATCCATAGCAACTTTAAGCTGGCTGTATCCCTTTTTCTTTCTTATGGCATGAAGTCCGACCATTTTCATCAAAATATCAATCCCTGTTTGCATTTGGTTATTGACACTATTGTAACAATCTGTTACAATATTTATGTAACAGATTGTTACATAATTTAATTAATGAGGAGTGGATTTTTATGAAAAAAGGATTAACAGCGTTATTTTTGTCTTTGGTTATGACCTTTATGTTATGCGCCTGCGGCTCACCAAAAACATATGTGCCAATAAATACAAATAATTCCGGCTTTAATTTCAATGAAGACCTTGCTTGGGTTAAATATACTGACGGTCAGGATTATTACGGTTGCATTGATAATAACGGAAAAATGCTTTTTAGGTGTCCTGCTGAGAGTTTTTCAGAAGCTACAATTTTTGAAAACGGATACAGCGGATTGAAAAATACAGATAGTAATACCACTTGTACGGTTGTTGGTAAAAACGGTAAAGTATATGGAACATATTCCAATGTAACTGCCTATGGGTACGGATATACGGTTGTTGAAACCAGTGTGGCTGATTTTAATGACGCTTATTATAAGTATGATATGTATAATCCAAACGGCGAAATTGTATATACTTACAAATCTGTGTCAAGCGAAAAAGCCTCTGTTGGATATAGCGGAGAGGGAGTGTTTTGTATACACGATAATGATGAAAAAACAGTGTATTTTGCAAAAACAGGAAAAGAATGGAAATGCAATGACGCTGACCTAAATGATTTGTACTTTAATAATGGTATAGCTGTTATCGAAACAGGCGAAAAGACTATGGCTATTATCAAATCTGACGGCGAAATAACTGAATTTGAAAAAAGTAAGATAACTGCGAAAGGTGACAGAAAAAATAGTAGGGTATATGATAATTGCTTGGTTTATGCGGACTTAGACGGTGCTAAGTCGGTAGAAACATATGACCTGCAAAAAGAAACAGTTTTTCAAATGGAAAGTGAATATGCAGAAAACTTGAAAGTTGTAGATACTTCTCCCGGTTATATGATGCACCCTGCACCTTCGTATAATAAAGATGGAATTTTATTCAGCTTTAAGGGCGCTGACGGATTAAATTATTGCGGATTATTTGACTATGAATTAAATTGTAAACTTGAACCAACTAAGGCTACCGATTACATAGCCAATCAAAACGGAACATTTGTCATATATAATGGTTCCAATACCTTATATGATAAAAACGGTAATAAGTTATATTCATTTTCTGAAAAAGGGTACAACATAGTAGTTAATAGTTCGGATAAGTATGTGTTGGTTATCGGAAACAAAGGACAGGCAACTCTTGATAAAGACACTCTTGAAATAAGTGGAGATGCAACAAAATATAATTTTGCTGTGCTTGATGAAAAGGGAGAAGTTGTTTTTGACAGCATAGATACCTCATCGGTAAAAACAATTGATATTTACAACACAGCACAGTAACAAAAACAAAAGCGAAAGTCGAATACACGGCTTTCGCTTTTTTGTGATGCTTATTTAATTGAATTACATTAAAATCAGACAAATCAAGCTAACCAAATCACTCAGTTTCTCTGATTTCCTGCGGATTTTCGGGGAAGCCTTCAATTTGGAAACGGAGTCCGCAGGTGGGGCATTCAAGGTACGGCTTGCCGTTGTTGAGGTTGTCCTGAATAATCATCATTTCGCTTTCGCAGAATGGGCAGAGTTTATTATTTTCGCTGTTCATATTTTTACCTCCGAGTGGATTGTTTTCGATATAACTTAATTATACCTTTAAGCGGTAAAATGTCAACCGAGATATTAAAAATGTATAGGCAAGAGGGTTGGATTTTAACGGCTTTTGTGCAAATTCCGCTTTACAAATTGACGAAAAAAGACTAAACTATATCTATGCTTCTGCGTTGCAGAATATACAATCTCATTTAAGGTGATTATTATGAAAAAAGAAAATATGGCTATGCTGTGTGACTTCTACGAATTTACAATGTCAAACGGCTATTTTAAAAACGGTTTTTATAAAAAGAATGTCTATTTTGATGTGTTCTTCCGCAAAGTTCCCGACAACGGCGGTTTTGCGATTATGGCAGGTCTTGAACAGGCTATTGAGTACATCAGGAAACTTCATTTTGAAGACGAGGATATCGAATATCTCAAGAGCAAGGGCATTTTTGACGAGCAGTTTCTTGAGTATTTGAGAAACTTCAAATTCAGCGGTGATGTTTATGCAATCCCCGAGGGAACTCCGATTTTCCCGAACGAGCCTGTTATGACAATCAAAGCGCCTGCAATTGAAGCTCAACTTGTTGAAACATTCCTTCTCCTCACAATCAATCATCAGACGCTTATTGCGACAAAGGCTAACAGAATTGTCCGTGCCGCTCAGGGCAGAGCCGTACTTGAATTCGGTTCACGCCGTGCTCAGGGTGCAAATGCCGCAGTTGACGGTGCAAGAGCTGCATATATCGGCGGCTGCAAGGGTACAGCCTGCACACTTACAGACGAGCTTTACGGTGTTCCTGCCGGCGGTACAATGGCACATTCATGGGTTCAGATGTTCAACAGCGAGTATGACGCTTTTAAAACCTACTGCGAGATGTATCCCGATAATCCTACTCTCCTTGTTGATACATACAACACATTAAAGAGCGGTGTCCCGAATGCCATTAAGGTGTTCAAGGAGGTTCTTCTTCCGCAGGGTAAGACCAAGTGTGCAATCCGCCTTGATTCGGGCGATATTTCCTATCTTTCAAAGAAAGCAAGAAAAATGCTTGATGACGCAGGTCTTACTGAATGTACAATTACTGCGTCAAACGCTCTTGACGAGTACCTTATTCGTGACCTTATGATGCAGGGCGCTCAGGTTGACACATTCGGTGTCGGTGAAAGACTCATCACTTCATCAAGCTCGCCTGTATTCGGCGGTGTTTATAAGCTTGTTGCCGTCGAAAATGACGGCGGCGAAATTGTGCCGAAAATTAAGGTCAGCGAAAATACAACCAAGATTACAAATCCGCACTTCAAAAAGGTTTACCGCTACTTTGACAAGGACAGCGGTAAGGCTATTGCCGATGAGCTTTGCATTTATGATGAGGTTGTTGACGATTCAAAGCCGAGAACAATTTTCGATCCGAATGCAGTTTGGAAAACAAAAATGCTTGATAACTATACTGCAAAGGAACTTCTTGTGCCAATCTTCAAGAACGGCAAGTGCGTGTATGAGTCACCGTCAATTGAGGAAATCGCAACCTATTGCCGTGAGCAGATTGACCTTCTCTGGGACGAGGTTAAGCGTTTTGAAAATCCGCATAACTATTATGTTGACCTCTCAAAGAAACTCTATGACATCAAGGCTCTTTTGCTCAATATCTATGAAAAATGATTTTTGATTAATTTTTAATTAAAAATCTGAAAATTGAAAAGTAAAATTTACGGTCGGGTAGTTCGTCTATCCGACTGTTTTTATATGTATGGATATTGTTTGCCGTTACAATTTTGCAATTGTTTTAAAATTGTCTTATTTGGATAATTCTACGAACGAAATATAATTTTATTTCCAATTATTTTGGGGCAAAAATAAACGGCGGTTTTTGACCGCCCGACACACTATATTATACTTAAATTAACTTATATACCCTTATTACCAACCGATTTATTATTGCAAATCAATTTTTTAATCAAATTTCGTTCTAAAATAAAAAAGGCGGATACTCTCCGCTTACATCTTACTATATATTACGCAGTATCACGCATCTGCCATTGTTTTAATTCTTTCATCAATTCGGATTTTGTTTTCGTAGGTCAGTTGTCTGAAATGTTCTATCAAATCGGCTTCGTTCGGTGTAATTTGTGAGTTGCTGTATGGATTTTTGATATCTGACATACCGATAAGGTAGTCAACCGTAACGCTGAAAATTTCCGCCAAGCTTTTGAGCGTGTCAATAGACGGCTGTGTAATGCCCTTTTCATATTTTGAAATTGCACTCGCCTTTAAATTCAGCTTTTCAGCAAGCTCAGTCTGTGACATATCGTTGTCAACACGCAATTCTTTTAATCTGACTGAAAACTCCATAATAACACCTTTGCCTGTAATTTAGTTTCTTTGGTTTATTATACCATTTGTTTCATAAATAATAAAAATAATAGCCAAATCAGATTAAAATATGTTGACAATTGAAAAATAGGAATATATAATTATCTTAATAAGATAATTATTTTATTAAAAATTCTTGTTAGGAGGAAAGAAAATGAAAAAATTATTATGTGCAGTCCTTTCGGGTATAATGGTATTTTCAACTTTTGCGGTTGCCGTGCCGATTACAGCCTCAGCCGCCGAATCACAGGAAAGCGTAAGCGCAACCTACGGCGATTTTGAATATACCCTCGAAGATGACTATACCTGTACGATTACAAAGTACAATGGTCATGCGGCTAATGTCACTATTCCGTCAACAATTTATGGGAATAAAGTGACAAAAATTGGGAATTCTTCATTTAGAGAGAATAACAATCTTATGAGTGTTACAATTCCAAATTCTGTAAAGGAAATTGATAGCTATGCTTTTGCAAATTGCTATTCGTTAAGCACTGTAACATTTTCAAATAGTTTAAAGTCAATAGGTTACAGCGCATTTGCAAAAACTAATTTGAAAAAAGTAACAATACCAAATTCTGTTACAGAGATTGATGAGTTTGCCTTTTCAGGATGTGAAAATCTATCGAGTTTAACACTTTCAAACAAATTAGAAAGTATAGGCGGATGGGCTTTTGAATCATGTACAAGCTTAACAAGCGTTACTTTGCCAAATAGTGTTACAGAGATTGGTGTTTATGCCTTTGATAGTTGTAGTTCATTGAAAACAGTTTCAATAGGTAGCGGACTAAAGTATTGTTATACTCAAGGCGATGGTCGGTTTATATTTGGTGATTGTATTGCTCTTGAAAGTATTACTGTCAGTTCCTCAAATAATAACTACAGTAGCGCTAATGGCATTATGTATGATAAAAAGAAAACTGAAATTTTAGTATATCCGCAAGCGAAAAAAGATACATCATATACCGTGCCGAGTACAATAAAAACCCTTTACTTCATGAGTACGAACAACAATCCTTATTTAAAAACAATTACAATTCCTTCAAGTGTTACTGACATTAGAAATAATGCTGTAGGATATACTACAAAAGACGGTTGGAATTATAATAAAGTAAGCGGTTTTACAATCAAAGGCTACAAGGGTACAGAAGCTGAAAGATATGCACGAAACAATGATTTTAATTTTGTTCAGTTGCAGGTTGTTCCAACCTCGGTTGCCCTCAACAAGACAACTTTAACACTTGACATTGGAAAAACCTCAAATCTCAGAGCAACAGTATACCCATCAAATGCATCAAATAAAAAATGCACTTGGAGCAGTTCAAATTCAAGCGTTGCAACTGTTGACGGCAACGGCAAAGTAACCGCCAAAGCGTCAGGTACGGCAACAATCACGGTAAAAACTTCAAACGGCAAAACCGCAACTTGCAAAGTTACCGTAAATCTTCCCACTCCGCAGATTACAAGCCTTGCAAACACAACAGGCGGTATCAAGATTTCGTGGAACAAGGTTTCGGGTGCTTACGGCTACAGACTTTATTACAAGCCTGCGTCGGGTGGTTGGAAACGCTTTAAAGACACAACCGCCACATCGTTTACCGATTCGGGAGTAGTACCGAATAAAACTGAAACATACACAATCCGCTGTATTGACAAAAACGGCAACACAATCAGCGGATTTAACTCGACAGGCTGGTCAAAAAAATATACACCTGTTGCTCCGACAATTTCAAAACTCGATATCACCACAGGCGGTATCAAGCTTAGTTGGAACAAAATCGCAGGTGTTTACGGTTACAGACTTTACTATAAAACATCGTCAGGCGGTTGGAAGAGATTTAAGGACACAACTGCCACATCGTTCACCGATTCGGGAGTAAGTCCTAACAGAACCGAAACCTACACAATCCGTTGTATTGACAAGAACGGCAATACCGTCAGCGGTTTTTATTCAAGGGGTTGGTCGAAGAAATACACTCCTGTTGCTCCGACAATTACAAGGCTTTCAAACACATCAAAGGGTGTAAGCGTAACTTGGAATAAAATCGCAGGCGTTTACGGCTACAGACTTTACAGAAAATATGACGGCGGAAGCTGGACAAAGGTAAAAGATACAACTTCAACCTCTTTCACAGATTCAGGTGCTAAAAAGGGTAAGAAGGTAACCTACACAGTTCGTTGTATTGACAGAAAAGGCAAAACAGTAAGCGGTTTCAACTCAAAGGGTTGGTCAATTACAAGAAAATAGTATTTTAATCAAAAATCCCGACAGGTTTTGTGCTGTCGGGATTTTTGCTTGTTTTTACCATTGAAAAGACTGAATAATAATGTTATAATAAATCCGAATATCGGAAATTGTGAATAACTTTATCGAAAATGGGAGATGAAAACTAAAAATGGCAATAAAGGTAACGCTCCTTACACACACACCTAACCCTGAACAGACGGTTGCGATGGCGGCAAAGCTTTGCTACTCGCCGTCAGGGATTGAAGATATAAGAGAAGGTCTTGACGAGGAAAAAACTTCCTCATTTATTGATATGCTTGCAAGCCTCGGCCATGCAAGTCCTACCGAACACGCATATTTTACATTCGGCATTGAGGGCATTTCAAGAGCCTGCTCACACCAGCTTGTCCGCCACAGAATTGCATCCTACAGTCAGCAGTCACAGCGATATGTTGACGGCACAAGGTTTGACTTTGTAACTCCGCCCGAGATTGCAAAGAACGAAAAGGCTCTTACCGCCTATGAAAAGGCCCTCAAGGTTGAGGCTGACGCTTACAAGGAAATCAGAGATGCGCTTGCTGTCGGTTACATCAACGAGAAATGTCCCGATAAGTACAGCGGAACGGATGAAGAAATTATCAATGCTTACAAGGCTGACGATAAAAAAACCTGCAATGCTTTCATCAAGAAAGCCAATGAGGACGCAAGATTTATTCTTCCGAATGCATCGACAACAAAAATTGTCTGCACTTTCAATGCAAGAAGCTTGCAGAACTTTTTTGCACACCGTTGCTGCAACAGAGCACAGTGGGAAATTCGTGAGGTTGCCGAACAGATGCTTTTGCAATGTCTTGAGGTTGCTCCGCACCTTTTCAAAAACTGCGGCCCGTCATGCCTGTTCGGACCATGCCCCGAGGGCAATATGTGTTGCGGAAAGCAAAAGGAAATGCGTCAGAAATACGGCAGAGAAAAGTAAGGTATATATATGAAAAGCAAAATTATTGTTATTGAGGGACTTGACGGCAGCGGAAAAGCTACGCAGACAAGGATTTTGTGCGAAAAATTTTCCGCTCTCGGCAAAAAGGTCACAAAGCTTGAATTTCCGAATTATGAAAGTCCTGCCGCTGCTCCCGTGAAGATGTATCTTGACGGTGAATTTGGCGACAAGCCCGATGATGTCAATGCCTATGCGGCGAGTGCATTTTATGCGGTTGACCGTGTTGCAAGCTATCTTCAGTTTTGGAAAAAGGAATGTGACAACGGCGGTGTGATTTTAAGCGACCGCTATGTGACTTCAAATATAATTTATCAGATGTCCAAACTTCCGAAAGAGGAGTGGAACAGCTTTATTGATTGGCTGAACGATTTTGAATATGAAAAGCTCGGGATTCCGAAACCCGATCTTGTAATCTACCTTGATGTTGAACCCGAGGTTTCGCAGAAGCTTATGGAAAAACGCTACGGCGGTGACAACAGCAAGAAAGATTTGCATGAAAAAAACCTCCGTTTCCTTCTTGACTGTCGAAAAAGTGCAGTTTATGCCGCTAAAAAATGCGGCTGGAAGGTTATTAATTGCTGTGAAAACGGAGAGATTAAGAGTATAGAAAAAATATCGGAAGAGATAGAGAGGGCAGCGGCTGAAATTTATGCTGAGCTTTAAAAAAATTGAGCAAAGTGACATAAACGAACTTAAAAAATACTACGATTATGATGAGTGCATGGGTTGCGATACCAACCTTTTGAACGCTTATCTTTGGCGAAACGAATACAATATTAAATTTGCTTTTTATGATGATACAATTGTCAAGGTGTATTGTAATCCCGACGAGTCTGTCTGGGGTTACTGTATGCCTACAGGCAAAAATATAAAGGGTGCGCTTGAAGAAGTTTTCAAAGATGCCGAGGAGAGAAACGGCAATTTGCGGATTGTTATGCTGACAAACGGCAATCGTGCAATGCTTGAAACAATGTTTCCCGACAAATTTGATTATGTCCGTTCACCCGAAAATCAGGATTACATCTACACTTCTCGTGACCTTGCAACCCTTGCGGGCAAAAGGTTTCACGCAAAGCGTAACCACATTTCAAAATTTTACAGAACCTACACCGATACCCGTTTTGAAACTTTGTCGGATTCAAACATTCCCGATGCATTAACGGTTGCAAAACTGTGGTGTGTGGAAAATGACACCGACCCCGAAGCTTCAAGCGAAATTATGGCAATCAGGGAAATGTGCGACCTCAAAGACGAATATAATGTCAAGGGCGCTGTACTGTATGTTGACTCAAAGCCCGTTGCCATGACTCTCGGAAGTGAAATTTCACCCAAGGTGTATGACATCAACTTTGAAAAGGCACTTCGTGAATATGACGGTGTTTATGCCGTAATCAACAACGAATTTGCCAAAACTCTTACGCAGTATGAGTATATAAACCGTGAGGAAGATATGGGACTTGAGGGACTCAAAAAGTCTAAACTTTCATACAATCCCGTTATTATCCTCGACCGCTGGAATGCAATACCGAAAAAACGATGAAAACGATATTTCGCAAAACCGAAAAATCCGATACCGAAAGCCTAAAAAAGCTGTGGCTCTCGTGTTTTGACGAGGATGAAACTGCCGTTAATCTGATTTTTGACAGCGACCTTTTTGACGGCTGCTGTGCCGTTGTTGACGATAGAATCGTTTCGGCTCTTTACCTTGTAAAAGGTACGCTCAACGGCGAAAAATCGCATTATCTTTGCGGTGCGTCAACCGATGAATCTTACCGTGGCAAAGGAATAATGTCAAGGCTGATTGATTTTGCACTTGATGACGCAAAGAATAACGGTGATGTCTATTCTCTGCTTTTTCCTGCAAATGACGGCTTGTACGGCTTTTACGCAAAACTCGGATATGCTCCGAGCTGTACCGTAAAAAACCGTGAAATTTCAAGACAAACGCTTGAAAATTTTGCAGAGAATGGTTTGAATATCGGCTGTTCAAAAGAAAATTCTTTCATATACGGTGAGAATTTTTTAAAATTTGCAAAGTCCTATTATGAGATTTACGGCTCAAAGGTGATTAATAAGAATGACTGCTTTGCCGTATTTGATGAAAACGAAAATACTGCCGATGTTTTTTACTCGGCTTATAAAAATATAAACGAACTTTCCGCACTTTTGCTTGAAAATACAAAATCAGAAAGGTTTGTGTTTACGGGCAAATCCGACAACGCTCTTTTTGAAAACTGTAGGTTACAAAAATGCGGAATGATTAAATCACTCGACAAAAACCATAAAATTCCCGACGATGTCTATATCGGGATTACTCTTTCCTGAAAGGAAGTTTACTATGTTCTATGTATTTCTTGCAGAAGGCTTTGAAGAAACAGAGGCGCTTGCCCCCGTTGATGTAATGCGCAGGGCAAAGCTTGATGTTAAAACAGTCGGTGTAACAGGCGAATGTGTTACAAGCTCACACGGTGTGCCTGTAAAAGCCGATATCACAATTGACAATATTGACCTTGACGATGTTCAGGGTGTTGTACTCCCCGGCGGTATGCCCGGAACTCTTAATCTTGAGGCAAACGAAAAGGTTCTTGAGGCTGTTAAGTATAGCTGTGAAAACGGCAAAATCGTTGCCGCAATCTGTGCCGCTCCGTCAATTCTCGGTCATCTCGGAATCCTTGACGGCAAAAAGGCAACCTGTTTTCCGGGCTTTGAAAAGGAACTCAAGGGTGCAGACTATACAGGCACTCACACCGTAACGGACGGCAATATTATTACCGCAAAGGGCGCAGGCTGTGCAATTGAATTCGGTCACGCAATTGTTTCTCTCGCAGTATCAAAGGATGCCGCCGACAAGGTTATCGGTGATATGCAATGCCTGTAAAAAATTGTTCGTGAGCTGAAAAGTCAGCTCCGTGCAAAATATAAAAAAATCCGAAAAAGCTGTCCTCCCGAAAAAAAGCAACAGCTTGACCTCGCCTTGCAGAATGCTTTTCTGGCAAGTGAGGAATACAAAAGCTGTGATGTGCTTTTTGCCTTTGTTTCATCACCGATTGAGGTTGACACCTCGCTTATTCTTGAAACAACGCTGAAAGACGGCAAAAGACTTGCTTTGCCAAAGTGTAAAAATAATTTCGGCGAAATGGATTTTTACCTTGTAAATTCACTTTCTCAGCTTGAAAAGGGTGCGTTTTCAATCATGGAACCAAACCCCGAGGTTTGCGAAAAGTACGAGGATTTCTCACACGGACTCTGCCTTGTTCCGGGACTTTGCTTTGATATGCAGGGATTCCGCCTTGGATTCGGCAAGGGTTACTACGACAGATTTTTACAGAATTTTTCGGGAACGAGCGTTGGGCTTTGCTACTCCAAATGTATAGAGCATACTCTGCCCTCGGGAGTGTTCGACCGCCCCGTTGACGCCGTGATTACCGAAAAATATACCAACCGAACAAATAACGAGTTTGTAAAGGAATGATACATTATGAACCCTGATAATTTTAATATGAGCGAACAGGAGCTTAACGCTCAGCGTCGCAGAAGAGCCGAAAACTTTAAACTTAATATTGATGAAAGCGAGTATGAGGACGATAATTTCGTCAAGTCTGAGGATGAACCGTCAAACCTTAATTCATACAGCGGTCAGGATGTCAAAAAGCAAATGGCCCGTGAATCAAAGCAGGTTTTAAAGCAGAAGAAAAAGGAAGAAAAAAAGGCTCTTAAAGCAAAGAACAAGTATAATCGCAGAACCTTCCGCTTTATCTGGATTATCTCGGTTTTAATTGTCGGAGCAATGGCGGCTGTATATATGATAACAGGTATGAACGATTTGCTTGCCGTGAACAGAACCGACTCCTCAACCGTGAAAATTGAAATTCCCGAAAATCCGACTGTTGACGATGTTACAAAGGTACTTGTTGACAATAAAGTAATTGGTGAGCCGTCATATTTCAAGCTTTTTGTCAATGTCACAAAGTCTGCCGATGATTTTACTCAGGGTACATATGAAATTCGCAGAAATATGGACTACGAGGCAATCATCAACTTCCTTTCGAGTAACAACAACAGAACCGACACGGTTTCCGTTACAATTACCGAGGGCGAAAGCGTTCTTGAAATTGCCAACACTCTTGAAAAGAACGGTGCTTTGGGCGACAGGGACGAGTTTCTTTCGCTTTGCAATTCCGAAAAGTTTGACAGCGACTTTGACTTTATCAAGGCTGAAACAAATGCGGACAAGCGTTACTACAAGCTTGAGGGCTATCTCTATCCGGATACCTACGAATTCTACAGAAACGAAAATGCAGAATCCGTAATCTACAAATTTCTCAACAACTACGAAACAAAGATTAACGAAAAACAGACTGTTGACGGATATTCAAAGAAAACAACAGTTTTGAAAATGGTTGAAGAGAGCGACACAAAGTATTCGCTTGATCAGGTTATGACAATCGCATCTATCATTCAGGCAGAGGCGGCTGACAAAGAGGATATGTACTACATTTCTTCAATTCTACACAACCGTCTTACAGCCGATAGCAGTCTCGGCGTGTCAAGCCTCGGTCTTGATTCAACAAAGTTCTATCCGTACAGAAGCCTTGAGGATGTTCCCGAAAATGACAGAAGCACCTACAAGAGCAGATATGATACATATGACAGGAAGGGCCTTCCTTACGGTCCTATCTGCAATCCCGGTATGGATGCGATAATTGCCGCACTCAATCCGAACAGCTCGGATTATTACTTCTTCTGTCATGACAGCAAGGGACAGGCTTATTACGCATCAACACTTGAACAGCAAAACGCAAATCTGGAGTATATTGAAAGCTATGATAACTAATTTTGAAAAACCCGAAATTTTGTCACCGGCAGGTGATATGGATTGCCTTAAATCCGCTTTAAACTTTGGCGCAGATGCAGTTTTTCTTGCAGGAAAAATGTTCGGAATGCGTTCCGCACCGCAGAATTTTGATAACGATCAGCTCAAAAAAGCTTGTGACCTTGCACACGCAAAGGGCGCAAGAATCCATGTGACCTGCAACACACTTCCACGCAATAATGAAATTCCTCATCTTCAGGAATTTATGGAGAATGCTCAGGCTTGCGGAGTTGATGCGTTCATAATTGCCGACCTCGGTGTTTTTGAGGCGGCTAAAAAGTATGCGCCAAAGGTTCAGCGTCACATTTCGACTCAGGCGGGAGTAACAAACTATGCGGCGGCAAATGTGCTTTACAATATGGGTGCGTCAAGGGTTGTGCTTGCAAGAGAAATTCCGCTTGATGAAATTGCCGAAATGCGTGCAAAAGTTCCGAAAGAGCTTGAAATTGAATGCTTTGTACACGGTGCAATGTGTGTTTCATTTTCAGGCAGATGCCTTATTTCAAGCTATATGACAGGCAGAGATGCGAACCACGGCGACTGCGCTCAGCCGTGTCGCTGGAAGTATCATCTTTACGAAGAAAACCGTCAGGGACAGTATTTTCCTGTTGAAGAAACAGGTGACGGCACATATCTCTACAATTCAAGAGATCTCTGTATGATTGAGCATATCCCCGAGCTTGTAAAGGCAGGTGTTTCAAGCTTTAAGATTGAGGGCAGAGCAAAGTCGGCTTACTATGTCGCTGTTACAACAAACGCTTACCGTCACGCTGTTGACGATTATTTTGCAGAGGGTGACGATTATGTTCTCAAACCGTGGATAAGGGAAGAACTTGAAAAAATCAGCCACCGTGAGTACAACACAGGCTTCTATTTCGGCAGAGAACCCGGTCAGGTTACGGGCAACGGAGGATATATCCGTCATTATGACAATGTTGCATTGTGTGAAGAGCTTGTTGACGACACAACCGCAGTAATCACTCAGCGCAACAAATTCTATGTGGGCGACACACTTGATGTACTTCCGCCAAGCGGAGTGCCGTTTGAAATCAAGTGTGAATCACTTACAACCGACGAGGGTATGCCCGTTGAAAGTGCGCCGCACCCGATGCAAAGACTTACAATGAAATGCAACGCTCCCGTTCCGTCAGGCTCGGTTATCAGAAAAAAGCGTGATTAATCCCGAATTTTGCTATTGACAACACAAAGAAACAGTTTTATAATCTATGTATTGAAATTGAATTACAATATTCGGCTGTGACGGGATTAACCGAGATGTCAGCATTTCAGAGAGAAAGCCGTTTTGGTGCAAGGCTTTTATGTGAAGTTTCGGTGCGCTGCCCCTGAGCTCTGTGTGATTAAGCACAGCGTATTTCTGCGTTAAGGAAATGTAATCTATATGACGATTACTCAAAGCGGACGCTTGGCGTCAATTTGGGTGGTACCGCAGGATATTCCTGTCCCATTGTATTTTTATACAATGGGATTTTTTATTTTGCTCGGTTGCATACTTTAAACAAATTTGAACGAATATTGTATTCCCCTGTGAATTTGTATAAGGAGAGATTTTTTATGAAGTGGACAGGACTTAACGAATTAAGAGAAAAGTTCCTTGAATTCTTTGAATCAAAGGGTTGTTTAAGACTCCCCAGCTTTTCGCTTGTTCCAAAGGATGACAACAGCCTTCTGCTCATCAACAGCGGTATGGCTCCTATGAAAAAATATTTTACAGGTGAGGTAACACCTCCTCGCAAGCGTGTTACAACTTGTCAGAAATGTATCCGTACTCCCGACATTGAGCGTGTCGGCATCACAGCCCGTCACGGTACATTCTTTGAAATGCTCGGTAACTTCTCATTCGGCGACTATTTTAAGCACGAGGCTACAGCATGGGCATGGGAATTCTTTACAAAGGTTCTTGAAATGCCTCCCGAAAAGCTCTATGTTTCAATCTATGAGGACGATGACGAGGCTTTTGACATTTGGACAAAAGAAGTCGGCGTTGATCCGTCACATATGGTAAGACTCGGCAAGGAAGATAACTTCTGGGAACACGGTTCAGGCCCCTGCGGTCCGTGCTCCGAAATCTACTTTGACCGTGGTGACGAAAAGGGCTGCGGCAGACCCGACTGTCATGTAGGCTGTGAATGTGACCGTTTTGTTGAGGTTTGGAACCTTGTATTTACTCAGTTTGAGAGTGACGGTAAAGGTAACTACACTCCTCTTGAACATCCGAACATTGATACAGGTATGGGCCTTGAAAGACTTGCCTGTGTTATGCAGGGTGTTGACAACCTTTTCCTCGTTGACACAATTCAGAATATTATGAAACACATCTCACAGATTACAGGTGTTGAGTACGGCAAAAATGAAAAGAGCGATGTTTCACTCCGTGTTATCACAGACCATATCCGCAGTACAACATTTATGATCGGTGACGGTGTTCTTCCGTCAAACGAGGGCAAGGGTTATGTGCTCCGCCGTTTGCTCAGAAGAGCCGCTCGTCACGGCAGACTTCTCGGTTACAACGAGCCTTTCCTCTATAAGGTTTGCGATACGGTTATCAAGGAAAATCTCACAGCTTATCCCGAACTCAAGGAAAAGCAGGAGTTCATCACAAAGGTTATCAAGGTTGAGGAAGAAAGCTTTGCCAAGACAATTGATCAGGGCTTTAAGATGCTCAACGGCATTATGGACAGCGAAGATGTTAAGGTTCTCAGCGGTGAGGACGCATTTAAGCTTAACGATACCTACGGTTTCCCGATTGACCTTACAAAAGAAATTCTTTCGGAAAAAGGCATCAAGGTTGATGTTGAGCGTTTCCGTGAGCTTATGAAGGAGCAGAAAAAGCGTTCCCGTGACGCAAGAAAGAATGCCGGTGCAGACGCTTGGATTTCTGACACAACAGACCTTTCGGATGTTGCAAATACAGAATTCGTAGGTTATACAGACCTCAAGTCAACTTCAAAGGTTCTTGCAATCGTTAAGGACGGTGTGAGAGTTGACAGTATCGGTGAGGGCGAAAATGCTATCATTGTTCTCGACAAAACTCCGTTCTACGGAGAAGGCGGCGGTCAGGTTGGCGACACAGGTGTTATGGAGTCCGGCAGTTTTTCAGCTGATGTTGACAACACAACAAAGAATCCGTCAGGCACAATTTACCTTCACGCTTGTACAGTAAAGAGCGGCAGCATCAATGTAGGTGCAGAGGTTTCAACTGCTGTTGATGAAGAGCGCCGTGCGGATATTACAAGAAACCACACAGCGGCTCACCTTCTTCAGTCGGCTCTCCGTGAGGTTCTCGGCAACCATGTTCAGCAAGCAGGTCAGCTTGTTTCAGACGATTACTTCCGTTTTGACTTTACTCACTTTGAGGCTCTCACTGCAAAGGAACTTATTGAGGTTCAGAATCTTGTAAATAAAAAGATTCTTGAGGCAATCCCCGTTACAACACAGGAAATGCCTATTGAAGAGGCTAAAAAGCTCGGCGCAATGGCACTCTTCGGTGAAAAGTACGGCGATGTTGTCCGTGTTGTAAGCGCAGGCGACTTCTCTGTTGAATTCTGTGGCGGTACACATGTAAAGAATACCGCAAACCTCGGTCTTTTCAGAATCAGACAGGAGGGTTCGGTTGCCGCAGGTGTAAGAAGAATTGAGGCTCTCACAGGTATGGGCGTTCTCAAGTACATCAACGGTATGAGCGCTGTTATTATGGATGTTTGCTCATTACTCAAAATTGCAAATCCAAAGGCAGTTGTTGAGGGTGTTCAGAAGGCTGAACAGCTTATCAAGGAACAGCAGAGAGAAATCAACGAGCTTAATTCAAAGCTTGCCGTTGCTCAGATCGGTCAGCTTTTTGCAGGCACAACGGAGGAAAATGGTGTAAGAGTGGTAACAGGCAGAATTGACAAGGCTAATGCCGACATTCTTCGCACAATGTGTGAAAAGGCAAGAGATTTTGCCCCGAAGTGCGTATGTGTTCTTGCAACTGAAAATGACGGCAAGGTGACATTTGCCGCAGCCTGCGGTAAAGAGGCTCTTGCTCTCGGTGCAAATGCAGGCAAAATCATAAAGGCGGTTGCTCAGAAGGCCGGAGGCAACGGAGGCGGAAAGCCAGATATGGCTATGGCAGGCGCTAAACAGCCTGAGAAGATTTCAGAGGCTCTTGACAGCGTAAAAGAAACTGTTTATGCAATGTTAAAATAATCGTTTAATGTGTATTTATGGCTTGCTTGCCGGTTGAATTGTGGAAAATAGCCAAACGGTTACATAAAATCTTGTGCAATTAACAAAAACGGTTTTAAATCAAAACTATTGCAGTTTTGTTATTTTTATAGTATAATAAGCAGTACTAAGATATGAAAATCTATCTTGGATATTTATGAACAATTTTAGGAGGAGATTAAAAATGTTCAAGAAAATTGCAGGTCTTTTTCTTGCAGCAGCAGTAATGTGCAGTTCAGCTGCCATCACAGCTAGCGCTGCAGAAGCAGAGGATGACGCTGCTGTTGCTGCAGCAGATCAGTCAGGCGAGGTTTCAGCCGACGGTTCATCAGAGGTTTCAGCTGACGCTTCTTCAGAAGTTGAAGCAGGCAATGTTGTTAAGTTTGATGTTAAGAAGTCAGGCTGGAATAATGTTAAGACAGTATTCTGTCACATTTGGAGAGCTGACGGTTCAGGCGATTGGCCGGCTTGGCAGTCAAAGAAAGAAAAATGTAAGTACGACGCTTCAACAGGTATCGCTACATATGATCTTTCAATGACAGGTAACACAATCTCTAAGTCAGACGGAAGAGTTTACTGTGTAATCTTTAGTGCTAACACAGGTATGCAGTCATACAACGCTATCATGAGCGGCAAGTGCATCGGTGACACACTTTATTGCACAGGTAATCAGCTTGAAAACCCTGAGGATTCAGAAAAGAAGGCAAACGAAGCTAAATGGGAAAACAATTCAGACTGCGGTCCTGAAAAGAAGATTACATCAACAGGTAACATCATCGGTTCTGCTTTCCCTGAGGGCGAATCAGATGTAACATTGCTGGCTACATACCTCGTCGCTTACTACAATGATGACGCTAAGACAAGTCTTACACAGAAACTTCTTGACGAACTCAAGGTTAGCCCTGTAGATGTTATGGGTGCTGTAACAGATAGGCTCAATGCTACAAACAACGAGGATAAGAATAAGATTGCTCCTGCAGTTGAGAAGATTCTCTCAGGTTGCACAGATCCTACAACAGGTAAGAAGGCAGATACAGCTAAGCTTGACAGCGCTAAGAAGACAGGTGCTAAGGCAGCAGCCGGCAGCTCAAGCAACGGTTCAAGTTCTTCTTCAAGCAACGGTGGCTCAAGCTCATCAGGTTCAGGTTCTTCAAGCACAGGTGCAGTTAAGTCAGGTGTTGAAACACTATCGTTTTCGTAATGGCAGGTCTTATGGTTTCAGCTAGCAGGCGTTATGTTCCTTGCAAGAAAGAGAAGAAGACTGATTTTAACGAATTAATCTTTGATTAAGCATTTTTCGGACACTGTCAATCGGCAGTGTCCGTTTTGCTTTTTTAACTCATGGTGCAAAAATATTCAAAAAGTTTTTAAAACATCTTGACAACGCTCGCAGTGTTTGTTAAAATATTAATGTTGCAACGGGATGTAGCGCAGTTTGGTAGCGCACACGTCTGGGGGGCGTGGAGTCGCAAGTTCAAGTCTTGTCATCCCGACCAACTAAAGCCTTTTTGTCTTTTGACAGAAAGGCTTTTTTCTTTACGATAAACCGCTTACTGCAAATAATTAACGCAAAAGGAGAAAATATGCTTAATATCGGCTCTCATCTTTCAATATCAAAAGGTTTTTACGCAATCGGCAGAGATGCACTTTCAATCGGAGCAAACACATTTCAATTTTTTACACGCAACCCTCGTGGCGGATCTGCAAGAAAAATTGATATCGAAGATGTCAATGCACTTATAAAACTTATGACGGAAAATAATTTTGCAAAAATTCTCGCCCATGCACCATACACAATGAACCTCTGTTCGGCAAAACCCGAAACCCGTGAATTTGCTCTGAACACGCTTACGGATGATTTGAAACGAATGGAATATCTCCCGAATAATCTTTATAACTTTCACCCAGGCAGTCACACGGGACAGGGCGTTAAAGCTGCGGTTGAGCAAATCGGCACAGCGTTGAATACTGCAATGTTCGATGATATGACAACCACGGTATTGCTTGAAACAATGGCGGGCAAAGGCACGGAGGTCGGCAGAACCTTTGAAGAACTGCGTATGATTATCGACCGTGTGGAGCGAAACGATAAAATCGGCGTCTGCCTTGATACCTGCCATGTTTTTGACGCTGGTTATGACATTGTGAATAATCTTGACGGAGTTCTTGAAGAATTTGACCGTGTAATCGGGCTTGAAAGACTCAAGGCAATTCATCTCAATGACAGTATGAATCCTATCGGCAACCACAAGGATAGACATCAGAAAATAGGCGAGGGCTACATCGGAATTGATGCGTTCGGAAAAATTATAAATAATGAAAATTTGCGAAATCTTCCGTTTTTCCTTGAAACCCCGAACGAGCTTGACGGTTATGCCAAAGAAATTTCGGCTTTGAGGAATTTGTATTTTGAATGACATTTGCCTTAAAATAAATCAATACAAAAATTGTCAAAAATATTTGTTGCTATTGCAATTTGCAAAATTAAAAAAAATTAAAGTCCTCTCGATTTTTCGAGGGGGCTTTTTTCGCCTTTTTACAATAAAATCGGTTTGCCGTTACACATAATTTGAATGTGGAGACAAAGATATAATAATTACCCTTGAATCGGGAACAATAGTAAAAACGATTTACGGAGTGATATTGTGATTCAAAACATACGGAAAAATGAATTTGAAAGTTTAATAAAATCATCAAAGCCGGTGCTTGCCGATTTTTATGCCGAATGGTGTTCACCGTGCAGAATGCTTTCGCCTGTAATAGAAGAAATCGGTGACAAGTACAAAGCATATTTTGAAACCGTCAAGGTCAATGTTGACGAAAATCCCGAATTGACAGAACGCTACGGTGTATCGGGAATTCCTGCGCTTTTGCTCTTTAAAGACGGCAACGAAATTTTGCGTATGTCGGGGGTTCAGACCGAAGAACGGATAATCTCCGCAATCTCCGAAAAAATGGGTGAGAGTTTTGTATGACCTTGTAATTGTCGGCGGAGGTGCGGCAGGACTTACGGCGGCACTCTATGCCTCTCGGAGCGGACTTGACTGCATTGTGCTTGATCCGTCATCACCCGAGGGCAGTTCAATTGCCCTCACGGATGCGGTTGAAAACTACACGGGCTTCAGTGATATTGCAGGCTTTGACCTCATTCAGCACTTTTATTCACACGCAAAGTCATTCGGTGCAAATTTTGTCAGACAATCCCTTGTCAGCATAAGAAAAAATTATGACGGTTTTATCATTGAATGTTCCGACAGCGAGGTCAAGACAAAATCTGTTATTCTCTGCATGGGCGCAACCCACAAAAAATTGGGAATTGACGGCGAAAATAAGTTTGAGGGCAGAGGAGTAAGCTATTGTGCCGTGTGTGACGGCTATTTTTTCAAAGACAAAACAGTGGCGGTAATCGGCGGAGGAAACACCGCCGTTACCGAGGCGACCTATCTTTCTCATATATGCAAACGGGTTTTTCTTATTCACAGGGGCGACGCATTAAAAGCCGACAGAGTGCTTGTGCAAAAGCTTGAAAAATCGGGTAATGTCAAAATTCTTTACAACACCAATGTTGTGAAAATTGACGGTGACGAAAAGGTTAAATCGGTTACGCTTGACAATGAGAAAATTCTGAAAACTGACGGAGTTTTTGTTGCGGTAGGTCTTGAACCGAGAACCGAATGTGTCAAGGGGTTTGTAAAAACTGATGACAACGGATATGTGATTGCCGATGAAACCTGTCAGACATCCGTGTCGGGAATTTTTGTTGCAGGGGATATCCGCACAAAAAATCTGCGACAAATTATAACCGCCTGTTGTGACGGTGCAAATTCTGTTTACGGAATAAACAAATTTTTGAAATTGTAAGGTTTTCTTTTTCCGATTTTTATGGTATACTATATCTGATATTGTTAATTTTTCCGGATGAATAAAATGAAACTGTTACAAAATAAAAAAATAGCATATTTAACAGCAATTTTCTGCACACTTTTGTGGGGAACGGCTTTTCCGTTTATAAAGGTCGGCTACTCTGCTTTTGAGATTGAGGAGTCAGATATCGGCTCAAAGCTGATTTTTGCAGGAATGCGCTTTATGTTGGCGGGATTTATGGTGTTTCTCTTTTTGTGGATATCAAAAAGAAAACCGCCGACGCTTTCAAAAAAAGATATACTGCCCGTCTGTTCACTCGGAGTGGTTCAGACAGGATTGCAGTATATTTTTACATACATCGGAATCGGTTTTACAAGCGGAACGAACACTTCTATAATAACGGCTTGTGCGTCGTTCTTTACCGTACTTTTCGTGCCGTTGTTTTTCAAAAACGACAGGCTCACGCTGATGAAAATTATCGGTTGTATTCTCGGATTCGGCGGAATTATCGCAATCAATTTCGGCGGAACTGTCAGCACGGACACTTGGTTCGGCGATATGATGATTCTCTTTTCAACAATATCTGCGGCGGCAGGCAACATCATTGCGAAAAAAGTCACAACAGGACGAGATCCGTTCCCTGTAACCGCTTTTCAGCTTTTAACAGGCGGTTTTATATTGCTTGTGTCGGGCATATGCTGCGGTGGCAGTATTGGTTTGATAAATGTTGAAAGTGTTTCCGTGTTGCTCTGGCTTGCGTTCGTATCAGCGGCGGCATTTTCGCTGTGGACAGCACTTCTCAAATTTCATGATGCAAGCAGAATTTCCGTTTTCAATCTGCTCGTTCCCGTGTTCGGAACAGTTTTGTCGGGGCTTATGCTCGGTGAAAATGTTTTCAGAATCGAAACGCTCATCTCGCTTATTCTGATTTCACTCGGAATTGCGTTTGTAAATATGAATCTAAAAAAATCGGGAGGTAAAATATGAATCCTGATATAAAAGGTATTATTTCCGATATGGACGGTGTCATTCTTGACACAGAAAAGCTGTATGTCCGTTTTTGGTGTGAGGCGGCTCTTTTTTACGGCTATCCTATGGAAACGCACCACGCTTTAAGTATTCGCTCAATGGCTCGCCCGTTTGCAATTGCAAAATTAAAGGGCTTTTTCGGAGAGGATTTTGACTACTGCAAGGTTCACGATAAAAGAATTGAGCTTATGGATAAGTTCATCTCGGAAAACGGCATTGAATCAAAGCCCGGTGCTGCTGAATTTCTCGGCTTTTTAAAGCAGAACGGCTACAGGGTTGCCCTTGCAACCGCAACCGCTCCGGAGAGAACGAAAAAATATCTTTCGGCTCTCGGTCTTTACGATTATTTTGACGAAATAGTTTGTGCGTCAATGGTTGCAAAAGGAAAGCCCGAACCCGACATTTATCTTTATGCCGCAGAAAAACTCGGACTTGCTCCCGAAAACTGCATTGCACTTGAGGACTCGCTCAACGGCATAAAGTCGGCAAGCTCAGCAGGGTGTAAAACGGTTATGGTTCCCGACCTTGACCGTCCGAGTGCAGAGGCAATTCCCCTTCTTTACGGAGTTGCAGACAACCTTATTGATGTAAAACGATTTTTGTAAAAAGCATTAACGGACATAAAGCAGGCTTTGCTTTTGTATATTAAACAGGGTAGGTTTATACTAAAACAAGGAGGCGTACAATATGTGGGATGCGATTTCAGCTGTGATGAATGGCTTCAATGACTTCCTGTGGGGTTGGTTTATGATTATCCTTCTTCTCGGAACTCACATTTTCCTCACAATTCGCACAAAATTTGTACAGAGAAAAACATTTAAGGCAATCAAACTTTCGGTGACAAAGGATCCCGATTCAGACGGTGACATCAGCCCGTTTCAGGCTCTTGCAACAGCACTTGCCTCAACAATCGGCACGGGTAATATCATAGGCGTAGGTACTGCAATTGCACTCGGAGGCCCCGGTGCGGTTCTCTGGTGCTGGCTCACCGGTGTTTTCGGCATTGCAACGAAGTATTCCGAGTCACTCATCGGTGTAAAGTATCGTGTAAAGACCTCTGACGGCAGAATGCTCGGCGGCGCTATGTATGCCCTTGAAAGAGGATTTAAGTTTAAAACTCTCGGCAAAATTTTAGCCGTTCTTTTTGCACTTTTTGCATTGCTTGCATCTTTCGGAATCGGTTCGGGTGTTCAGGTTAATGCAATTTCAAACATTATGAACAACACCTTTGACCTTGGTACGGTGAATCTTTTCGGTCAGGACGCTTCGGTTATTTCGATTATTGTAGGTGTTCTTGTTGCCGCAATTACAGCCGTTGTAATTTTCGGAGGCATCAAGTCAATCTCAAGAGTTTGCGAACTCCTTGTACCGTTTATGGCTGTTTTCTATGTTCTCGGCTGTCTTATTATCCTCGGCATGAACTTTGATGTTCTCGGTAAGACATTTGAAATGATTTTTCAGGACGCATTTTCTCTCAAGTCCGTTGCAGGCGGTTTCCTCGGTTCAAGCCTTATGCTTGCCGCTCGTTACGGTATTGCAAGAGGCCTTTTCAGTAACGAATCCGGTATGGGTTCTGCTCCGATAGTTGCCTCTGCCGCTCAGACAAGAAACCCTGTTCGTCAGGCTATGATTTCTTCAACGGGTACTTTCTGGGACACAGTCGTTGTTTGTCTTATGACAGGTCTTGTGCTTGTAAGCTCAATTATCAAAAATCCTGCAATTGATGTTTCCGACGGCGGCGACCTTACATACAAAGCCTTCCAGCAGATTCCCGTAATCGGCACACCGATTCTTGTTATCGGCATTGCCGCATTTTGCATATTCAACAATTCTCGGCTGGTCATACTACGGTGAACGCTGCGTTGAATATCTTTTC